>JAABUP010001841.1_pt1 | contig 43358 bp, 69 predicted proteins | sample 5559201 | NCBI WGS metagenome assembly JAABUP01 (sample SAMN10711887, study PRJNA513373) | rock metagenome | isolation source: Antarctica rocks | place: Antarctica
AACATGACACCAGGGCCCAGTGCTTGGGCGCCGTTTGTCATAGCCTGCACCCCAAGCCTCCTTTGCACCGCAGGCACATTTTAGCATGGCGAGTCCTGGAGCTGGTGGGCAAGCCGCCCAGAAGGTGCAGCCTTTTTTGGTTGGTACAACAGAACTCCACATGTGTGCAGGGCTCTCGCATAGCTTGGCGGCCCCGGGTGCTGCGCGGCGGCGCCAGTGAACAGCCAGCATGCACTGCGCATGCAGCCTCCACTTCTCTCCAAAGACTCCTGCAGCCTTGGGCCGAATCGAGGCTGCACAGCAGTGTGAAACTGTTCATGCAGAACTCTGTGCTGACGCAGCAGCACACTGGCCAGAGGTGTACGAGCCGCAGAGCGTGCAGCAATGTCTGCACGTTCATGTTGACTTTGGATGCTCACGGCCAGGCTGCACTGCCTCATGCACCTGCTCGAGCTCCACATCCTCGCGCCATGCATGCGCGCTGCCGGCCGCGCAGGTGCCTTTCACGACACTGCCCAACGAGCTGCTGGGCGCCATCCTGCGGCGCGCCTGGGCGGACAGGCCGCCGCGCCCTGCAGCGGAGGAGGTGCGCGCCGCGGCCGGCCTGGCGTCCGTGTGCCGCCGCGTGCGCGAGCTGCTGCGCGCGGCGCCGCTGCCGCTGGCGCTCGACTTCAGCGCGGCGCGCCTGACCGGCGCGCAGCGCCGCTGGCTGCTCGAGCCTGCGCAGGCCGGGCGCGTGGAGGCCGCCAAGTTCTGCGTCCTGTGGGAGGCCTCTGAGGACGCCCTGTGGGAGCAGCCGCTGCTTGATCGGTTTCTGGCCTGCCACGGCGGCACGCTGCTGCAGCTCTCCGGCGTTCCGCTGCAGCTGGTGGCCTGTGCGAGCCACATGGCGCGGCCTACCCTGGACCTGAGCGGGCTGCGACTGACCAAGCTAGGCGTCGACTGCTGGGGTGTGTATACCTTGACCGGCAACTCACGGGCAAAATACCTGTGGCCCGAGTGCCTGCCAAGCGCCCTGGAAGAGCTGGAGTTGCTCGGCCTGCATGAGACTTACTTGACGGGCCTGGCGTGGGCGCCGCCCTCGGGCGCAGACGTGGCAGGGCGGCTGCCACGGCTGCACACCATCCGCTTGAAAGCCTATACAACAGCCCATGAAACTGCCAATGAACTTAACCGATCGTTCAGCTTGCGTTGTCCACCCATCCTGGAGGGCTTCACTAGCCTCCCGCACCTCGAGGTGGACTGCTCGGGGGTGCGTATCTCCTGCAACGATGGTGCCGTCCTTGACAAGGTCCACGATGCACGCATTGTGTCTGGCAGCCTTGTGTACCTGTGGGTTGGCAGCGAAAATGTGGCCGCGGTCGCGGACCGCCTCTGCCACGGTCGCCTGCAGGCTGCAGAGCTGTGCGCCGAGCGCGACGGCATTCGCGTGTACCGTCTAGTCCGGGGGTTGGCGTGTGACGATGAGAATGCGGAGCGTCTCACTCGCGAGCTTGTGCTCGAGATGATTCGCAGGTACGGGGACCGCTTTGCGGTGGAGGTGGGCATTTGATGGGCTCAACTATGACAAGGTCAGGCTGAACCGCCTGGCCTGGCGCCGCTGGCCTGCCCCCGGCGCGCCCAACCTGCCGGCAGCCAGGGCTGCGCACGAGCGCGCCCGTGCATGGGCGGCGGCAGGCCCGCCATGTGAATGGAGGTGAGGATGATGACGAACAGGGAGAGTGGGATTGGGGTGCTGGCTAGCAATGACTTTATGTGTGGGCTGGGGGGACATGCACAGCGTAACCGCCGGCTGAGCAGAAAGTGCAAGGTGTTGGGACCAGCGCAGCATTGGAGAGGCTGAGAGTGCTGCATTGCGGCGAGTGAATGCATGCACACTCACTATGCTGCCATGTGTCTGGGAGGGGCGAGGACGCGCTCCAGGAAGGCTAGCACTGTGAGCATGTTGTGGTGAGTGCGCTGTTCCTTCTTTGCACTCTTATATGTCAGCCCAAGAGCAGTGTCCAGACCCGCGTGCGCATGATGTGTAACTTAGCCAGCACCCGCTCATGCCAGCTGCACCTCTGGAGCATAGCGCACTAATGCAAGACCAGTAGATAGCGCAACAGGCCCCGGAATGTCGTTGAACCGAAGCAAGTGCTGCTGAAAATACGCATGTACAGATGGCAACCTCTGCGCTGTCCTTGATATTGTGAGGCAGATTGAAGTGCATTGCATGTGCCATGAGCTGGCTGTAAGTTGCATGGCGCATGACACTGCTATGCTACAAGACGGAAAGCCGCAATAAATCCAGCAGGCTACACTGAGCTCCCTCGTCAACATACTCACACACGCCGGCCCCACGAGTCCAAGCATCGCGCGCAGCTCCAGACAGGGCGGCATCCCAGCCTGGCCAGCGCTCGATGACTGTCACACCTGCGGGCTGCCGACATACAGGACCTGCCGCTGCAGCAAGCTGCAGGCATCACACCTGGCCGCCAGGTTGCAATCAGCTGCCGAGCAAGCAGCACTGTGGCCACCGCTGCCGCATCAATCACAGAGAGCTGCACGCCATCTTCAGAGCGCCACCAGCGCATGCTGACAGCACCCCGCCAGACGCTGGTGGCAAATAACCCGCGCATGAGCAGCATCCTGCAGACTCTGCGCTGCATTCACCGCAATATCCCAACAGCAATAGGCCACAGGAACATATCAGTGTGCAGACGCTAGCATTGCACCAACCAAACGACACACGCACGCCGGTAAAGAATCGCTGCCTCGGCCTCAGCCTGCAAGTATTGGTCAACCCACTAGTGCTTCCAGTCCGTTGCACACGACACAGCACAGGGCAGACACAGTTTGCTGTTGCAAACTGATACAGCTCAGGCGCATGCGCCTCAGCACTGTACGTATACTTAATCAAGTACGACAACCTGGCATGAGCCAGCGCTCCCCAGGTGACTCAGGCCAGAAATGCCACTCGCCAACAGAACGCTAGCCTTACAACCGCACCAGACTGGCTCACCATTGTGTCACGCTCATTGGCAGGCTGGACCACCTTGATCTCTGGCATGCGCTGTTGCCCCAGCAGGGTGCCAACAGAGCCCGCACACGCTCCATGGTCACGCAGTGCTGCTGCCGGCCGCGCTGCCTCACACTCCTCTCTCGTTATGCACCAATGGTCAATAGAGTACCGATGGTAAAAAGCAAGGTCATGCACATTTCTAGCATGGTGCTGTCCACAGGCAGCGCCATCGTCCGGAACGCTGGCAGCCTTGCAGACGCAGGCTGCGCGTCATGCTGCGGCGGGGCTAGGAGTCGCGCTTGATGATGAGCTGAATCGTGGAGGTCGGCGAGTCGCCCGTCGCGCTGCTGGACTCGCTGTCCTCGCGCTGCGGCGCCGGCAGGCGCAGCTCCGGCACGGCCGCCAGGCCGCCGCACTGCCCCGGGTCGGACGAGCGGTCCAGGTAGCGGTGCGGCCGCTCCTGCAGCCGCCGGCCTGGCGCAGCACCGCGCCGCCGCTCAGAGCAGCGCACTCTGTTCGGACATGACAGGGAGCGGCGCTTGAGGGCGTGCAAAGCGCTCTGGATGGCGACTCGGGGAGCAGTGGAAAGGGCTGATGTGCGCGTATGTGTCAAAGAGGCGAGCATCGCGAGGAGCGCCGTGCAGCCACATATGGTGGCAGCAGCCACGCTGCCCATCCCCTGGCACAACACCACAGCGGCACCACACGATTCACGACTGCTTGCTGACCCTGCCCGCTCACCCGCATGCACCGGCCCACAGCATGCAGGCACCCTATGGCACCTCGCGGGCGCGCACCGTGCAGGATGATGTGCCGCAGCAGCTGGCTGACCTCGGGCCCGCGCTCGCGCGTCAGGAAGTGCGCGCCCTCCAGCATCACGCACGGCGCCTCCAGCCTGCGCCGGCCGCAGCACACGCTCGCTTCAACCTATGGCATGCACGCGCACTGCAGCAAGCAGCCTGCCGGGTTGGACCGAAGGCGGGCTGGAGAGCACATACGCAAGCGGAACGCCGAGCACACGTTCTCCCATCCTCCAGCGTGTCCATACAACGTGAGTACACTTGTGTCTGAGCGCCGCGCCTGCGCGCGAGCGCCTCGCCAAAGCGCGGCGCGGCCACGATGTCGTGGCGGCCGTGCAGGACGAGCACCGGGATGCGCGCGGCCACGATCGTGCGCGCGTCGCGGTCGCTCACGCTGTGCCGCCACACCGCCAGCAGCTGGCCCTGCGCGCGCAGCGCGCCGTCCTTCAGAGAGCCGCCACACGTACTGGGTCGGCAGGCTGTTGCCACATGGTCGTTCCTGGGGAGCCCTGGACGACAACCGAGCTGTGGCGCCAGAGCTCGTGGCGCATCGCGCCCGCCAAAAGTGGCGCACCGACTGGGAGGGCCCACACAACGTGCTGCCCGCTCGCGGCACAGGCCGGCGCACCCGGAAGCCGGTGGACGGCTGGCCGATGCCGCCGCGCTGCGCGCCCTCCACGTACTCCTCGCGCAGCAGCTCGCGGCGCGTGCGCCCGTGCTTTCGGTCCTGCCGTGCGCGCCGCGCCTGCCTCTCAGCGCGGCGCCTGTTTGCCCAGTGTCGGCAAGCAGGCTGCGCTGCACAACCCGCAGCCGACCCATCCCCAGTGGAGAAGAAAGATTTGCAGCGCCGGTGCTGCTCCAACCTGTTTGATCATGTAAATGATGCGACATGCAGGCAGCTGACATGGCATGAACGCACCACTTCATTCAGCGTCTTCCGCATGAAGTGCAGCTTCAAGTCGATCTTCGCGCGGTTCTCGGCGGTGCGCGAGCACAGCATCTGTGCGCGGCGCATCTAGTTTGGCCTCGGCTTGCCTTGATGTCACACTCGTGATGAAATTGCATATCATTGGTATATAGCTCAATCCTCTAAGCGGCAAGCGCTGCATGCAAGCATCGAGCAACTTTACTGGGGTAAAATTCATGAGCCACATGCCCAACATAACGCACGCGCCCGTGCCGCACGGACTGCACAGCTGCCGCCCAACCTCGGATGCCGTGCAGCTGAGAACAGGTGCCAGGAGGCGCAGAGGCAGCCGCGCGCCTGCAGCCCATACTTGGCCACGCGCCAGGAGCACGGCAGGCTCTGCCAACCGCCCGCGGTCGCGCAGACCAGCGTCAGCGAGGCCACGCGCTCGGGCGCCAGCACCGCCAGCCGCGTGGCCACCATGCCGCCCAGCGAGTGGCCCACCACATGCGTGGGGCCCCAGCGCAGGTGCCTCTGCCGCCGCCAGGCCACGTCAGCCTGTTACTGCATGGCGTGTCGGCAACAGCACAGTCTGTCCGCATGGATGCATGAGGGCGACGGCGCGCTGCCGCCACCTACTCAGGCAGCAGAGTGACTACAGGTGCCGCATAGACAGCATTGCGCCTGGCGTGTCAACCCGCTCCGCGTCTCAGCCAAACGCCCGGGATGCAGGCAAGCAGGCACGCTACGGAACAGAGGCGCGGTGGGCGGGCGGCCGCACCAGGATGGCCAGCACGTCCTCCGCCATCAGCACGACGCTGTACGCGCGGCGCCGCAGCCGCGAGCTGCTGCGCCCCACGCCGCGGTTGTCCAGCACAAGCACGCGCACGGGCGGCGCGCCGTCGGCGCCCGGCCGCAGCAGGTCGTCCAGCTGCGGGCCCCAGCAGCCCATCGTGCACGCAAAGCCTGCGCCACAGAGACCAGCACAGCTGTGGGCTTGATGTCCACACGGGCGCACGTGCTCAGGGCTGCCGCGCGGCGTGCTGCGCAGCCGCACAGCAGCAGCGCCTGCGCGGCTTCTGCCAACTGCGTGGCTGCAGGTGCAGGATATTTGCAAACGCCAGAGGCCTGGCCGGCTGTGAAACAGTGCCTAAGTCCCTGGGGGCGCTGGCGGTCCCGGCCGCATAGACAGCGGGCACCACTGCTGCCGCGCATGTGCGCCAGCATAACCCCACACACTGAGCGCACCCATAATGAGCACGACGCTCGGTCGCTCGTCATCTTCGGCGTCCAGCGGGTCAGCCTTTGCCCTGCGTTAGCCAAAAAAAAAAAAAACTGAGCACGTTGGCCAACCCCCGTCTACAAGCTGTGGAGCGGAGTAGACTGGGACCGGCGAGCGGGGAACGGGTCCAGGGGCGGGTCAGCACACCCGCCGCACGCCTTTGGCAGCTCGCCTCTGACCTCATAATAGATGTCGGCGGCGTCCTTGCCTTTGCCGGTCCGCAAATACGGCATGCTGAGCGCGCTCTGGGGGCGCCCGCCCTCAGAGCGGCACGTGCATCGCTGCAGCAGTCCCAACCGTCCCTGGAGGCGCTCTGCAAGCCGGGCAGCGCTGCAGGGCTCGCCTTGAGCCGTCAGCGCGCAGGGCACACGCCCGTGCCCTGGCAGCCACCAGACTAGCCCTCACAAGCTGCACCAACCCTCAGGCCTATGACTCACAGCAGCAGCCCGGGCCTGCTCGGCAGAGCCCGCAGGCCCATCTGCAGGCCCAGCTTGCAAGACAGCCTTTCACAGGTAACTGCAGTACCACAACTCTTTATGCTTGCACCCCCGATGCCTACTGTCGTACAATTAAAGTGGGTGCTCGCTCACTCTCTTATCAGCAGACTGCCTGGCGATACTGGCACAGTGTCTGCCAGAACCCTTGCATATGCCCGTGGCCAGGGTCTTGGATGCAGGTGTTTCACGCAAGCTTGCTAGAGAAAAGAAGGACAGGCGCAGGGGGCCGCGCTGTACGTCAGCCGACTTGCACGATGGCAAGCGAGGCGCTCGAGAAGGCGCTGCAGGACATCGACCTCAAGCGCCACCGCCGGAATCCGTTTGACGCGCGCTACCTGAAGCTGTGCCTGTCAGACTTTGCTGAGGTGGCGCTCAGTTCCCAGAGACCTTGGCCACACGTGTACACGCATCAAGATGCACTGCACATCGGCTGCTATGACCAAGCACAGGAGCCGCTGCGCACAGGGATCAGCAGACACTGGCCATGCGCTCGTGGAGAGCGCCGCGTGCAACCTGCATGCACGCACTGAGGTCGTGCACTCTCGTGCTCACACACCACCACATAGTGCTACTCACGGTAGAGGCGGAGAGTAATGCTGTTGACCCACGGTGCAGCTCATACGCTCGATGAAGCTGGCGCTGCTCAAGCAGTCTGCTGACGCCGTCAAGCTGTGCCAGACGGACAAACCCAGCAAGCGTGCCGCCAACAGGAGCGCAGACGCAGGCGCCGAGCCCCAGGGCGCTGCTGGCCCCGCAGGTGCGCAGCTGCGCTGCTGTCTCTTTTGCAGCTTTTTGACCTTTCATGAAGGTCACCCCTCTGGCTGAGCTCCGCGCAGGTCGCACCGCAACGTTCTTCAGCGAGGCGGCCCTGCAGGCATACAAGAAGTACAAGAGTGGTCAGCTCAGCCTCGCCACTGCGGCAAAGGTGTGTTTGGTATAAGGGTGTCAAGCCAGCATGGGGCGCGCACGTGACACGGCTGTGGCATGCCAGGACGCCGAGGCCTTCCACAAAAGCGTCAGCTGCAGCCACGATCACCCGCCGGCTGTCAAAGCCCCAGACACCAGGCCGACAGTGGAGGAGCTGTGCGCTCTGTGCCATGCACTTTGCTTTGCCTGACCGGCCCGTGCCAGTGTCATGGAGTGCCACTTGCCGCCAGGCTGGCCCTGATGCGGCAGTGCATGCTCGACGAGGAGCTCGTGAGCTCGCGTGACACCATGGACTGCGCTGCCATGCATGACATCCTGGACGCGTTTGTTCCGTGTGATGACTCCGAGTCTGAGTCGGAGCAGCCTGCCTCTGGCAATGCACCGCCGTCGCCAGGTGTGTTTTCTTGGTGCATGACATGTTACACAAGGTGGTTTCCTTGTCCCTGCTCTTAACATCCAGTTGCAGGCACATGCGCGGCACAGATGCGCGAGCGAGCAGATGGGTGGGCAGGTGGCATGCCCTCTTATATCAAGTCAAGGTCATGAAAACACTTGTCATGTCCACCCATGACGCGGTCTGCCCTGCACGGGTGCAGAGACTGCTGCCACGAGCCCGCCGCCAGACGATGCAGACGGTGCACTGCTGCGCACCTCGTGATGCTGAGTGGCTGGAACAGGCGTCGCATCTGAGTCCTTATGGCATCCCACGCAGGTGATGCTGAGACCGCGCGCCTAGCCAGCCGACCATGCCCTTCGGGCCCTGACCAGGCCCTCCCAGAGGGTCATGCAGTCAGGCGGCCATGCGTGCCAAGGCTCAGGCGCCGCGCGCGAGCCGCGCCTGCCTTGCCAGCGACGCCCGACTCGCCGCCGGCAGGCGCGCGCGCCTGCCTCACCTGCGCCTGTGGTGTGCATGACTCTATGCATGCGTAAACATAGGACGGCCCCCACACGCAGAGGACGAGGTTGTGGAGGATGCAAGCCCGCTGCGCGAGGCTTCCCAGGCCATGGAGCAGGCCGCGCCGCAGCCGCGGGCGGTGCCTGCGCTGCGCGCCAGGAGGCCGGCGCAGCTTGCGCTGCAGGCCGCTGGGGCGCCGAGCGCCGGCGGCAGCAGCGCAGCAATGTCTGCGGACGCGGTCAGCAGCAGCGGCAGCGACGCGGACAGCTATGTGCAGCCGCATGCGCCGCAGGCCGCCGCGCGCGCCAACAGGGTCTGACCCTTTTTGTTCGGCGTGCAGCAGGGTGGCACCCCCCATTCATGGTCACATGCAAGTGGTGGGCGGGCGTGCAGGCGCCTGCGGCCTCTGAGCCCCGGGGCCCTGCCCACGAGCTGGAGCTGGACTTCAGGCCTGCCACGCTGGCCGCTCTGCGGCCAAGCGTGCTGTTCAGGTGCCGGCCTGCCACGCCATGCTCGGCAGTGCTCCGCCATGCACCAGGAGCAGCGGATAGGGTCGCAACCTGACCGCAACCCTGCAGGGCGCCCCCGCGCCTCGTCTTCCGCCCGGTGCCCGACCGCAACAGCCTGCTGCTGCCCTCGCCGGCCCAGTGCGCGCCGGATGCGGCGGCGGCCCTGCTGCCAGGCCCGGACGTGGCTGCGGTCTGCGCTTCGGGCCTGCGGCGCGGCCTGCTGCTGCCCGTCGACCTCGTGGCCCTGCGGGAGAGCTGGCGCGCGGAGGCCCGGGCAGGCGCGCGTCCTGCGCCGCGCCCGCGGCGACTGGTGCATGACCGGCACACGCGCGGGCTGCTGCATGCAGGCAGCATGCGAGCCAGGGCCGGTGCCTGCACAGGCACGGAGCAGGGCGCAGATGCGGCGGCGCCCGGGCCTGGCTTCCCTCCTGCCGTCGACGACCGCCAGGCCACCCAGCATGTGAGCCAGGTGAGCTTGCATTCGCTCTGGTGCTTTGCACGTGCTCGTGAGGATGCATCCTGCAAGGCAAAATTGCGCCTTGTGCAGCAGGGCTGCCAGGCGCCGGGGCTGCACCAGGCTGAGCACCGGCACGAGGCTGCCCGCTTCCAGTGTCCCATCATCTGCGACATGCAGGCGTCGCCGGGCGCCCCGCCCTGCTCGCCGGCGCCCGACCAAGCCGCGGGCAGTCCCAGGCAGTGCGAGGACTGCGCTGCTGCCGGTGACCCTCCGTCGAGCGGCGGGGCAGCGCTTGGCGCAGCAGGCAGCCAGGCAGCCAGTCCGCAAGACACCTGCATGGATCCTGGCACCTTTGCACCGCCGTCCCATGGCCCAGCGTGCACCTGGGAGGACCCCTGTCCACTGCTGTTTGACGATGGCAACGATGCTGACGCGCGCTCCAGCCCAGCAGCCACACAGGCAGCCGCGCAGCCGGGCGCTGCAGACTGCGCGAGCGGCGACGCATGCTGCATTGTGTATTGCAACGAGGATGACGCTGAGGCCGAGCAGGCCTGGGCAGAGGCGAACGCAGGGCCTGCGTGCGCAGAAGAGCGTGGCCAAAAAGGTGGGCCGTCATGCAAACTGTCACACTGCTGGTGCGTGTGCTCCGTCACTTGAATCATCATGCAGCGCACGCCTTGCCCGCAGAGCGCGGCAACACCCGGAAGCGCGCACGCGAGGGGCTCTGCGAGCGGGCACTCAAGGCGCGCGCCCGCCTCGCCCCTGCGCCACGCCCCTCGGACGCCTGACGGCCATGCACAACTCGGCAGATGCCAAAGCTCTGTCAGAGCAGGCCCGGCTCAGCGGCGCCGGCGCGCCGCGCAGGAGGTCCTGGAGGCGCGGCGGAAGGCGGGGTCCAGCCTGGCGCTGCTGCAGGCGCTGGTCGGGCCGCACCTGCGCGCCGGCGCGCGCCTCGCGGCCGTGCGCGACGCGTGCCTCGCGTCCGGCCAGCCGGCCGCGGAGGCCAGCCTGCAGGCGCGCGCGCCCGGCCCGGGCCCATGCAGCCGCTGCCCTGCACCGCCGGCCAGCGCGTGTGAGCCGAGGGGCGTTGGGCGCAGCGCTACTTCTTCGCCGCGCTGAGCATCATCCAGCAGCGCAACACCTCGGCGGCCAAGGAGCGGGATGGCGCAGAGCAGATGCGCCTGGAGGCGCTCGACGGGCACCACGATGTCATCGTCCGCACATGAGCTCTCCTTTTATGCAAGGCCAGGCTGCCTATACCTCCGTGCATGCCACAGAGTTGTTTGCGACCATTGCGCTATGTGTGTGGTTTGGCTCTGTGTGCGAGCGCTGTCTAGACCATGCATGCTCACGCTGATGACCAGATTCGTCATGTAAACAAGTGTTGATGTGCACTGTTGTTTGCCACAGCGCGAGGTGAGACATTGCATGTACGTGCAGGGACGTCCCTGTATCTGCCCCAAGACACAGTCTCGTGGGTGTTGTGTGACAGCAGGAACACGCATGGCACACACTGAGAAGGAGCGCTGCAGCTCACACCACTCGCTCTGCTTCACGCCTACAGCATCCGTGACGATGGCATGCATGCGCATGCTCGCCGCAGTCCAGTTTATGCACACAGAGGCACACTCCATGTCACGCTGTACACGCAATACAACAACTGGACATCAGCGGCCAGAGCGCTTAATCCCGACCTGCACCAACAACAGGCCCAGTAGCAAAGGCTGGGACTTCAGCCGAAAAACAACCATCAACATGTTGCGGACACTCAGAGTCACACACCACAGGGAGCAGTGGTGACGAGAAGTCTAAGGAATGCATAGCTAGGCCCGAAAGTACACTGTTTTGGCCGCACAGTCTCGACACCGGCGCCCAAGCCCCTGGCCTGCGCGACCTCTAACCTCCCAGCTTCCAGAGCCCGCGGCGCCCGCCGCCAGACGCGGCTGCAAACAGCTCGTCCACGGCGGGCGCCATGCATTTCGCAAACAGCTCCATGCCTTCAGCATTTGGATGCAGCGCATCGGGCATCAGCCGCGGCTCGATCTGCGCCACCGCACACGCCACAGTCATGAGGCTCAGCCACTCAAGGCCTCTTGCGCAAGAGAGTGCATTTCATGGCTGATGCCTATATCTGGCAAAAGCTGCCACCCACCCAACACAGGCAGGGAACATGGGTGGAGCCAGAACACATGCGTAAAAAGGTGATGTCCAGCCAGGCCACACCTTTGGTCATTGTGCGAGCTGGCTGCAGATCTGCAGTGCAGCTTCGGCACCAGATCGCTGCATGCCTCTCAACACAGGGTCCGGACACCCAGGAGTGATGCCTCAGAGAAATAATGCCTCAGAGAAGATCAGAGGGGTGATGCCGCGTGAGCGCACCTTCCCGCCGGGCAGCAGCGCGGCGCCGCAGTCCAAGAACACAGCGTCCGCGTCGCGCGCGGCCCAGGCGGCCAGCTCCGCGTTCAGCGCGGCAATGCCGGGAGCGTACATGCTGGGCCAGGCGTCCACGTGCGCCGCGTCGGTCCACCCGCGCGGCAGCACGCCCAGCACGAGCAGCTGCGTGCGAGGGTTGGCGCGCCGCAGGTGCCCCAGCGCGGCCTCCACGCTGCGCGCGCGCGTGCGTCCCCTCCCTGTCAGTGCGCTGGCATGCGCTCGGGGACGTTTGCAGGTCGGCCCGTACGCGGTGCCCGGCAGCGCCCTGCATGATGCTGCCACGCTGCACGCTGCTACTATCAGAAAGCACCCGTACGTGCTCAGGTCTGCCAGCTGTGTGTGCTGCGGAGCTGTTTCAACGTGGGCATGCGAATGCATGACACCCGCAAGTCATACAAGCATCACACCGCCCACTCCCTCACTTGCACTCTCATCGCACCGGGTGGCTGTGCCGTTGGCGGCGCGCACAATGGCAGCCTGCCCGCCCATGCACGCGGACGCGCCCAGGTCGTTTGTGCCTATCATCACCACCGCCACAGCCGGCGGCTTGCGCACGAATGTGCCGCCGTGCTGCAGCCGCCAGAGCAAGTGGGCCGCCTGGTCGCCTGCGCGTCACGCCCGGCCTAGGTGCACAATGTGACGCCGCTCAGATGGCACACACAGGACTGCAGCATCACTCCCACGCCCGCTACGTGCTGACCTGCAGGAGGCCGCCTGCGTCGAGGAGCGTGCCATGCAGAAGAAGCAAGTGAGATTTGGCTTTCTCATATGACCCAAATTCTGCGCCAAAAATTGCTACAGCAGTGGCCCTCGGCATGCATGCAAGTGAGCACACCATCAGGCTGACCACACTCTTTGGGGGCGAGAGGCGCGCACCGCCCACCGCGAGGACAGACGTGGAGTACTTGCCAAAGTAGTGCTGGAAGACGGCGGGCACGCCCGCGCAGCGGCGGCAGCCGCGGCCCATGTCCGTGCCGCGCCACGTCTCTGTTATGGAGTCTCCGTAAAACACCACGTCGACGCCCTGCGCATGCAGCACAAAGTGATGGTGCCCTCTCACAAGGTTGCCGTTTCAGACGTGTGTGCAAGGCCCTTTCACAAGGACGGCCTGCAGTCAGACAACTCAACTTGATCGAGCCGGGGTAGCGCAATGCGTTGCAAGCCACAGCAGTCGGCGTTGGAAAAGCAAAGGCTCTGAACTTCTGCTCACGCACTGAGTCCAGAGCTCGGCGTCAATGCCTGGTCTACAACAACCACCGGTGTTGACCAAGCAGCTCTCTGCAGCGGGTGCTGCCAGTGCAGGAAGCCCATGCCACACGTACCCCGGCCGCCTGCCCCCAACATACATCCCGTGCGGGCCTGGAGCGCGCACCGGCCGCGCATCGGCGGCTGCGACCTCCCTGGCCAGGTCGCGCGCGAAGGCGACGCACCAGGGCGTGTTCCGCGGCTGTGGCTCCAGCACCGGCCCCGGGCAGGGCGCCAGGAAGGTGTCATACAGGCGCTGCGCGTTCATCGCACACAGCCAGAGCGTCACGAGCAGCACCCAGAACGCCCCCAGCACATAATGCGCAACGCCGCGGCCAGTATCTGTGGAATTGTAGCACTCGACCACGTTGCGGCGGTCGGCCTGCTGCCTGCGCGGGTTTGAGGGGCCTGCCGCGGCACCCATTCTGCTGGGCAACCCCGTTTGCGGTCAGCGAATCATGCCTTTTCCGCAACTTCCCGGCGTATTGGACAGCGGCCGCAACAGCACAGGAGCGAGCAAACAAAGGGAATGGCTGCGCAGTGCAGCAGACTCGCGCTCGTTCGGCATAGGCTCGGCAAGCTTCCACCTCGGTGGCTGAGGTCGAGGGTTGCGCCGGGCTTGAAACGAAGAAGGGGCGACAGCTCGCCATCAATGGCACGCATCGCGGCCTGGATGAGCGCGGTTTGGACACCGAAGCCTCGTCATTTGCTCGTGCCAAGGGTCGCCGCGAGGAGGGAGGCGCTGCCCAAGGCCATGCACGCAGTGGCCGCCCCGCAGAGCGCGCATGCCGTGCTGAGCAGGTACTGGGGCTTCAGCGCGTTCCGGACCTGCCAGGAGGACGTTATCAGCAGCGTGCTCGATGGCAACGACAACCTGGTGGCCATGGTGCGCGCTGGGTTCCGCTCGCACACGTCTGCGCTGAGGTCCCGGCTGTGCTCGTGCGTGACGCTCTGCTGTCCACACAGGCGACTGGAGCTGGCAAGTCGCTCTGCTACCAGGTCCCGCCGCTGGTGCTGCAGCAGCCGTGCGTGGTCATCTCCCCGCTCATCTCCCTGATGCAGGACCAGGTGCGCTGCTTTGCAAAACGTTGGTGCTGCTGAGCTCCAGCTGGTGGTCGAGTGCCCGGGTCATGTTTGAACAGGCGCATGACCGGGGCTGGCTGCACCACTCCCCTGCGGCTCTTGCGAGTTTCGAAAGGTATTTGCACTGTTTGCCCGTACGTGCCCCAAGGCGCGTGTGAATGCACACACGCAGGTCATGGCGCTCAACGCGCGCGGCCTGTCGGCCTGCTTCCTGGGCTCCGCGCAGCGCTGCGCGGCTGTCACGGACGATGCGTGGGCGGGGAAGTACAGGTCCGCACTGCCTCGCCTCCCTGTGCCCGCCCTGGGCCCACTGGTTTGCAAGCATGTCTGTCCCGTCTGCGACGGTAGGCACCTGGGTGCGCTGCTCCTGCAGCCCGCCCCTCTGGCTTGTCAGGCCGCCACCTCTGCCGACGCGCATACCGCGCTGCAGAAGCGCCATGCCTGACAGTGTCCTGAGGCTGCAAGCACCGGCCCCAGAGGCTTGACCGAGCACACAGCACCTACTGCACCCCATAACGCGGTGCCGTGACCGGGCCGTACGCCGCAGCTTCATCTACATCACGCCGGAGCTGGCGGCGAATGCCGCGGGGCGGCTGCAGCAGCTGCGCGCGCGCGCCGGCCTGTGCCTCGTGGCCGTGGACGAGGCGCACTGCGTGAGCGAGTGTGCGGCCCCGAGCGCCTGCTGCCGCCGCGCGCCTGCGATGCCTGAGGCTGCGCCCGTGTGCCATGCGCTGACGGCGGGCTTGTGCCTGCCCGCGCGATATTGCACCCGACGCGCCCCAAATGCATGACCAGGCTCGCCAGCGCCAGACCGCAGAACCCCCGTCGCGGTGCTGGGCGCTGACCCGGGACGGCGCGCAGGGGGCCACGACTTCAGGCTCGAGTACAGGTGACTGCCAGGCCCCTCCGCGCTGGCTCCTCTCAGGCTCGCCTGTCCTGCCCTGTTGCCGCCTGGTGTTGGAGAGAGTGGTGCAATGCGGGCCCTGCCAGCGACGCTCCTGCTGACCCCCTGCCTGGCCGCAGGCGGCTGGGCGAGCTGCGGGAGGCGCTGGCCGGCGTGCCGTTCATGGCGCTGACCGCAACCGCCGCGCCGCGCGTGCGCGACGACATCGCTGCCTCCCTGCGCCTGCGGCCTGGGCACCGCCGGCGCGCCCCGGCCCCAGCGCGCGCTCGAGCTGCCCGCCTGCGCTGATTGCGCGCCGCGGCCCGGGCGCGCAGGGCGCTCCTGCAGCGTGCACACCGCCCAGCATGCCGGCAGGTCAACGTGTTCGTCTCTAAACGGATGAACATCACGAAATAGCATAAGCCCATGCGTGTCCGCGCTCCCCAGCTGATCGCGAGGGCGCGCGCGCGCGCGCAGGTGGGTGACGTCCTTCGAGCGCTCCAACTTGGAGCTGGCGGTGCGGCAGCGCGGCAGCGCGGACGTGGCCACCAACCTTGGCGAGCTGATCGGCGCGCGGCGCGCCGGCGGGCCGGCCGAGCCGACCATCGTGTACACCATCACGCGCGGCGACGCCGAGAAGGTCGCGCAGGTCCTGGAGGCGCGCGCCCGCGCCCGCGCTGCCCGCCTTTGGCTGGCTGCTGCGCGGCGTGCCAGGCGCATGAGCGTGCCAAGCCAGTCTCTGAGTGCGCTCCGAGGAGGTGTGCGGGCTGGCGTGCGCAGGAGAACGGCTTCGCTGGGCGGGTCGGGCACTACCACTCCACCGCGGCCGACAAGGCGCGCACCAGCCTCTGGCGCATTTTGCTGGCATGTGTCCCCATGGCTGAGCGCTGGGGCAAACAGCAAAGCCGGCTGGGGGCGCGGCCGGGCGCAGGCGGGCGTGCACGAGCGCTTCCTGCGCGACGAGCTGGACGTGGTGGTCGCCACGGTGGCCTTCGGCATGGGCACGCCCCACTCCCCGGCGTGCACGCCTGCATGCAGCCCCCCTTGGAGCGCGCTGGCCGCTGCGCCGCGGCCTGCCCGTGGGTTGCCTTGCGGCATGGTCAAGGCGTGCATGCAGTGCGCCGAGCGAGCGCAAGCGGCATTTGGAGAGGCGCAGGAGGACGGGCGGAGCGTGGCGCTTTGACCCGCAGTGCGCTCGTCTGCTGACAGCCTCCTGCCGGCGCACGCAGGCATCGACATGGCTCAGGCCCTCCCCGCGCGCGTGCGCGAGGGTGGACGGGTGGGGCGGCAGTCTGTGCCACCGAATGCCTTGGAGCCTCGAGGAAGCGTGGGGGAGCGTCAGGGTGTGGTTGCGTGCATAACCTGCTGCTGGTGTAGCTGTTAGGGTGGGATGCCCTAACCCTAATCCAATCCTGGCTTGCGCGCGGCAGGTACGTGCTGGGCGAGGGCCTGGAGAAGCGCACGGCGGACCTGGCCGCGGAGGTGGCCGAGCAGACCGCCGCGTTCGAGGCCGCGGCGGCCGCCAAGGCCGCGGCGGAGGCCGCCGCGCCGGCCGCCGAGGCTGCGCCGGCCGCTGACGACGCGCCGAAGATGGAGGCGCGGCACCCGGCGCCGTGACGCTCATGGGAATGTGCACTGGGTAGCATGATGCTGCAAGGTGCCATACCTGCACAAAGCGGCGACATGGTGCTTGCTAGGGAGCCAATCTTATCCTGAAAAGGGTGCGTAGCACGTCCGCTGCGACTGCGGCCGCGGCCTGAGCGCGTGCCTCGCGCGGCGCAGGTCAGCGCCAAGCTGGTCAAGCAGCTGCGCGACAAGTCGGGCGCGGGCATGATGGACTGCAAGAAGGCGCTCGCGCAGAGCGGCGGCGACTTCGACGCGGCTGCCGAGACCCTGCGCAAGAAGGGCCTCGCGTCGGCCGACAAGAAGGCCGGGCGCGTGGCGGCCGAGGGCGCGGTCGCGTCGTACATCCACGCCGGCGCGCGCCTGGGCGTGCTGGTGGAGGTGAACTGCGAGACGGACTTTGTCGCGCGCGGCGACAAGTTCCGCGAGCTCGTCGCCGACCTGGCCATGCAGATCGCGGCCAGCCCCGGCGTGTCCGTGGTGGCGATTGAGGACGTGTCGGCCGAGGAGCTGGACCGCGAGCGTGCGATCGAGCTGCAGAAGGAGGACATCCTGTCCAAGCCGGAGGCGATCCGGTGTGCCGCCGGCGGGCCTTGCACGCCCGGGCCTCCAGCCCGCTTGTGACGAAGTGGACAACCTGGTCCCTGCGATGCAGTTGTAGTGCGGCTCCTGTACTCAGAATGGCATGTACCCTGAGTGTTTGGCAGAACTCTGTACATCACATAACTCTGCCATGACCTAAATTTAAGGGTTGGCACTGGTGCTGACGTCCCCGACCAACGTCCCCGGCATGGCCTGAACAAGCGGGCACGCGGCGCGGCAGGGGCAAGATCGTGGACGGGCGCGTCGCCAAGATCGCCAAGGAGCGCGCGCTGCTGGAGCAGCCCTTCTTCAAGGACACTGGCAAGAGCGTGGCCGAGCACATCAAGGCCGCTGTGGCGGCCATTGGCGAGAACATCCAGGCGCGGCGCCGCTTTTGTGAGACGCTGCGCTGCTGTGTCCCGCGCGAGGCGTCTGGTGACGACAGCTGCGCGCCGAGGCGCTCGGATTCGGTCAAGCTCGCTGCTGTCATCGCCAGGGGGTGGCCGCATGCGGCCTCGCAGCCCGAGCCTGCTCTCTTATACCTATGCGTTGCATGGACTGTGCTCAGGCTGCAGGAATTAAGCAAGTGCGCAGACGAGAGGTGCAGGCCATGATGCGTGCGCGGGGCTGCAGGTGCGCCGCTTCTCGCGCTATGTGCTGGGCGAGGGCCTGGAGAAGCGCTCGACGGACTTTGCCGCGGAGGTGGCCGCGCAGACGGGGCAGGCGTGAGCGGGGCGCTCAGCTGCCGGCTGCCCGCCGGGCCCTCAGACGGGCCATCTGAGAGTGACGTTGTCATTTTGAAGAGCGAGGGGGTGGAATGCAGGATTGCAGTGCTCGGGGTCCCGCCACCTAACAGGACTAGTGCCTCCTGACAATCCCGCGGCAGTTGCTATGTCACCGTGTGAGACAAGCGTTGGGTATTTGGAGCTCTGGCTTGGCGCCTGCGTACGTGCAAAACTGCATGCGTGACGCAGCATGCCTGCTTTTTTCTTGCTGGTTGCCATTGCACCATGCACCATGCACCATGACACCAGGCCGCTGAGCGGTGCGGATCAGGCCGCGGCGGGTGCCGCAACCCTTGCATGCTGCTGCTGCGGAGCAGCGGCATGTGGGTGGATGGAGACAGACTGGGCACATGCCGTGGCTTAGTGGTGCCATCGCGCGCGGCGGTGTTGAGAGACGTTGAAGATTGCGCTGGCCGAGCAGCACAAAGTCAAGGAATCTGAAAGCTTGGACGTGCATGTGGTGCTCCTGCATCAGCAAACGTCAAGGAGCACGATGAGCAGTACACATGCCAGCATGCCTTGCACGCGACATACATGCTCGCCAAGATGATGGGATTGCGCAAGCAACAGTGATGAAGGCATGCTACCATGCACTAAAGCCAGGCGGTGTACATGGATGTGCCACCATAGGCTATGCCTGTTGCCAAAGGTGCGATGGGTCATCATCATGCTCATGCTCACATGGTGTGGACACAGGTTCTGCGTAAGAAACTCACGCAGAAACGTGAGTCTCTGCCTTTCGGTCTGACTAGGCAATGCAGCGAAAGCACAATCAAAACATCACATACGTGTGTAGCGAGGATATTTACACTGTCCGTGTAGCCTGTTGGCATGGTCCACAATGAATAACATCTGTGTACATCTGTGCACCTTGATAAGGCACATCATATGTGGCACAGGAGGCGCCAAGCGCTGCACACAGGTCATCAGGCCAGCCGGACTTGCGGGACGCCCGAGAAGTGCGTTTTGAGCGCCTTGGGGTCGGCCCAGGCGGAGTCGTAGTAGGCCGTGCCGTCGTCCTCGGCGAGCTTCTGCGCGCATGCAGCCGCGGCTGCAGGCAGTTGGCGCGACCGGGTACAGGCACACGAGATCAGAAGCTGACTAGCGGCATGCATGCCCCCGAGGTGAGTCGGTCCCGCCACAAGAAGCTGAGGGTGGCGCACCTTCTGCTGCTCCTGCTTCTTGAAGTGCCAGGCGAGCATGGCCTTGTGTGTCGCCTCATCCACGACCTGCGGGCAACACCGTGCAACCTTTGCCCAAGGTGCATCCTCGAGTCATCACAGCGTGAAACCAGCAGACCGTAAGAATGCGCATGAGGGCACTCGTGCATGCACCATGCGCAGACCGTCAGGAAGATGGACGGTATTGGGAAGACAGCATCCTGTACAAATTGTGTGCAAAGCTCTTACAAGGACTTAGCGCAATGCACAACCCACGCTGATCGCCGTCTCCAGGTGCAGGGAGAGGCTGAGGGCATCTCAACGAACAGGCATTCATCAAACACGGTCATTCACTGTTGTAGAGATTGCACCGGCTCGCGCATCGGCGCGCCGCCCCCGCGCTGCTGCAGGCGCACGACCACGCGCGTCTTGTCGTTGCGGCCCAGCCGCGCGCTGAGCGGCGCGCCCGCCTCCAGCTGCCGCCCTGCAAACCAGAGCTCCGCCGCGTCCGGCTCCAGCGCAGCGGCACCCTGGCGCACAGGGGTGTCCGGTGGTGCCTGCTGCCTTGAGAAGCATGGCGGACGCATGGCCACTTAACGAGTAGCGCCAAGCTCTGCCGATCTCGAGCGTGCTCACGCTCGTGGAGAAGCCGGACCAGGCAACGCACCTGACCAGAAGTGCTACCTCACAACAGCCTTACATATGAGCATCACGAGCAGTGGCGATGCATGCTGCACCTGACAACTGCACGCTTGCCTGTTCTTCCGCGGAGCCATGACTAGTTTCCTGAGAGGAAGCGACCTGCAGGGCACCAAGCCTGCATGAAACGGAACACCGCCCGACAGCGCGCGCGCGCCTGCCCGTCCGCGTCGCCCTCGAGGCCGCGCCGCACGGGTTCCCAGGGCGGCAGCCCGCCCGGAAATGCGTCCAGCACCGCGCCGCGCACCGCGTCGAGCGCGCCCGCCAGCGCCGCCTCGGTGGCCGCCGCGCCGCGCCCGACCTGATCCTGTGTGCAGTGACATGCGCACTGCTTCAAACGCCTGTATTATGCAGAGGAAAGTAAACATTGCCGCCCGCCTCTCAGAATGTGAGCTTCTAGGCCCATGTGTTGGTGCGATCGTGTGATTGATATTGGGCTGCATGCACTACCCTTGTCATGCGCTGCTGTCTCTTGTAGCGCAAGGATGTAGGAGTCAGCTGTTGGTTTGTCAGTCAGCTGCTGCTTTGGACGCCCTTTTCGGGACAGCTGCAGGCCTCAGTCTGCCAGCAGGGGCGCGCCGTGTGGGCGAGCCGCTTGGCGTCCGCGAGCGCCTGCTCCAGCTGCTGAGCGGCGTGCGAGTCAGGCACTGCGCGCCCGCACATCCGAGACGCTTTGGCTGCGCTGACACCGTCTGCTGCGCCCTTTAAAAGCGGCGCCAGGTGCTGCGCTGCAACCTGTCACAGGCCGCGACAAGGAAGACAGGCAGCGAGAGCGCACCGGCGCTGCTCACAGGCTCACACGCGTCTTCTGCACTGCAAGCCTGGTTCCCTGCTGTGTGTATGACGTCCGCTGGGGTGCAGCCAGCTGCCGTGCTGGCGCTCCCGGCCTCGGCGCCAGTCCCCGCCTCCTCGTCGCTGTCGCAGGGCTCCGGCGCGGGCCCGCGCCGGGCGAGCGCCGCGCCGTGCTCGCACACGTGCAGCAAGCGGTTGCGCAGGTTGCTCACGCTGACAGCCAGGACGAGCGCGTCGCGGCCCAGAGCTGCGGCGGGCACCTCCAGCAGGAAGTGGTCCTGGTCAGACCTCTGTGCAAACACACGTAGCGGTTGTCAGGAAGGGGGCTGAGGTGGGTACAAGGGGGCACGAGCTGCTGCGCTCAGCCTGCAGACAAGCAAACGCTGATGAACAAGCAGAAAAAAAAGTATATGAACGCGTACCTTCACGTGAAGCTGCACCATACCGGGACAACCTGTTGCTGAGTTACCGCAGACGGTGCAGAAAGAAGGGATCACAGATCCAGAGAGAAAGTGAAGAGCAAAGTCGGGAGACCCTGCAACCTAACGCCCCCAACTTTCAAGCCCCAGACACACAGACAGAACCAGCAGGCAGACCAGCGCGTCTTCACAGGCAAGCGCTCCAGGGGGAGCCCTGGCACTCCTGAGAGCGCTTCGCATGGCACTGCCGGCGTCGCCGCGCGCGCCTGCCTGCGCCGCTGCCACGCCTGCGCGCAGCGCCTCCCAGCAAGTGGGAGGAGCCCGCAGCTCCCCCAGCGGAACAGGCGGCAGTGCGCCAGCAGGCAGCCCAGCACGGCGTGTGGAGCTCACCTGCGGCATGCTGCGCCTGTGGCTGCAGCGGCTCACCGGCCTCGCAGCGCTGCCGAGCGTGGCCGAGGCCGCGCGGCCCGCGGTGCTCTTGGCCGCGCTTGCGCGCCTGCGAGCGGACGCCGGCCCTGACGGCAGCCCCCGGCGAGCAGAGGCCAGCCAGCGCGCCTCGCTGGACGCGGACGAGCAGGTCTTCGCCCTGGCAGGCGCGCACACCGCTGCACCCAGGCAGCCACCTGGGTGCACCTGGCGATTGTATCAGCAGCCAATGAGCTGGTCGGTGCGGTGGGGCACTGCCGCACGCTGCTGTTATGTGGCTCTATGCGCAACTTGTTTCCGGCAGTGCCGCAAGCACGCTTGTGCAGAACCTGCAGTGGCGCCCGAGCTCGACCGAGCCTGCCATAATACTTATCTCCGTTCTCTTCCTTGGTGCCAGGGGCGACACTTACGCACATTTGCCTACTGGCACGCGCAGGCGCGCTGGTGCGCGCCAAGGTGGCCTGCACCGGCGACCTGGTGGCCGCCGTGCTGGCCGTGGAGCCGGCCGCGGTCCAGGAGCTGCTGCGCCGCCTGTACACGGCCTACTGCCTGGCGCACGCGCGCGGCAGCGCGGCGTGGCCGGCGCAGCCGGCGCGCGCCGCGGGCGCGCCGCCGGGCGCGAGCGCGCCTGCCGCGCCGGACGCGGCAGGTCGGCCCCCGCCGAGCCTGGCAGGCGCCTGCAGGAGCGTGACCTGTTGCTACAGGTCATTCCGCGTGGGACAGGGATCAGGTGTGACATGCGAGGCAGTGGTCATAGACACGCGCACCAGGACAAGCTGTGTGCATGATGTTGTGCCATGACATGTGCCATGGCCGCGGACAGGGCGGGGTCCCGCGGATGCGCAAGCGGCCGCGCCCCAGGCGCCGCCGCCGCGCCGCCCGCCAGCCCTGGACTTGGGGCTCGCGCTCGGCGGCAGCAGCAACGAGCAGCGGTTCCCCAGCGCGCTCGCTCCCGCTTGCTGGCCGAGCGCAAGCCCAGAGTTGGGGCCGCGAGGCCGGCCGCAGGGTCCGCACGCCGCGGCCGCGCCGGAGTTCATGCCCAGCCCCCGTGCAGATGGAGCGGCCAGTGCCTCAGCCCTGGAACCGGCGTTTTTCTGGTCAGGGCAAGGTCAGCTGCAGGGCAGCGGCACGGCCGTGCAGGGTCCGTGGCTGCGCGGCAGCGCCGGGTCGGAGGCCGCGACCACTGACCGGATCTCGGGGCATGCTCAGCCGTGGAACAGCCGCAGCGCCCACGCGGCGGCGCCGCACCCAATGCGATGCAGCAGTTTGGGGGAAAGCGGCGCTGCTGGCCGAGGCGCTGTGCTTGCTGAGCTGCGCGGCTCAGCCCCGCTTGCGCCGCGCGCCGACCTGTGCCTGGAGAGCTCGGGGCCGGGGCTCCCCGCGCTGCTGCGCAACCCCGACGGCGCCGCGGCAGCGGCCGCGCCCGCGCCCGGCCGCACCAGCGCCGGCTTGCCAGGCGGCTGGGGCCCCGGGTGCCCGGAGCCGCTGGGCAGCCCCGGCGACCGCACGGCCGCGCCGTGCCCGGTGCCCTGCGAGAGCCCGCGCCTGCGCAGCCCGGCTGGCAGCGGCGGCCGCGCCGGGCGCGTGCGGCGCGCGCTGTTCCCGCCGGCTGCCGGGCCGGAGCCTCTAGATTCACATGCAGGGCTCAGCACGGCGGAGGCCCTAGCCTGCATGGACAAGCTCAGCTGTGGGCTTGTGGGCGGTCCTGTGGCTGCCGGCACATGTGGCGCTGATGCGGACTGGTCAGCGAGGAGGGTCTGCCTGATTCAGGGGGCCGCTACCGTTCTGGACTGCCGCGCATCGGCGCATGCCCAGGGTATCGCGCCCGCGACCGCTCTTGGCAGCTTGCCTGTGTCGTGCGACCCTGCAGGCGAGCTGGTCGGCTCTGCCGCTTTCTTAAGCCTGGGTGAGCAGGCCATTGCCGCTGCGCTGGAGCCTGCGGACGGCCCTGATGCGCTGGGGCAGTCCGGGCTCAGCTCGGCCGGCTCTGGGGCTGCACAGGATGCAACTGCCTCGCGGCGCATCACACGCTCCGAAAGCTGCACGGCAGGCATCGGCCCTGGCAGCACGGCGCCGCCCCGTGACCCCTGCAGCTGCAGCGCAGCGTGGGGCGCGCGGATCCGGCGGGAGCCCCTGCGGCAGCTCCCGGCCGGATCTGTCCAGGCACCTGCTCAGCAAAGCGTCTGTGGCAAACGCAGGCTGTGCAGCGCGGCGACCGGCCAGGGCCAAGAGGCTCACGAAGTCCCTGCCATGGGCAACCAGCATCGAGCGTCTGCCAGCGTCCCTGCGAACCTCAGCGCAGGCACGGCGGCAGGGGCTGCATCGGGACTGGCAGCCGGCCGCACTAGCACCATGCGCTCCCAACACACCCAGGCCAGAGCAGGCGCTGCCGCGTCTGCTGATGGCGCGCTCGCGCGTGCATGCCGCAGGACGAGCAGGTGCACAGCTCTGCATTGTTGCGCATGCCGGCGCATCGTGACATGCGGGGCATGGGGCACAGATGATGTGTGCGTGTTTGTATACCCTGCAGGCCTCGTGTGGTGAGGCAGCCTCGACAACATGCATTGTGCAAGCAGCCCTGCCCCTATCCTGCAAGCAGGGTCGCTCGTGCGCGGCAGGGGCGTGCGCAGCGGAGGGCGCGCCAGCTGGGTGCCTGGGGCTGCCGCGGCAGCCGCGCTTGCAGCGGCCGCTGCACTTGGGTGTGCGAGAGAGACCAGCAAGCCTGCAGCGGGCGCAGTTGCTCATGGAGAAGGGCACAGGGCAGACGTCAATGCGAGCTCTGGGAACCAGGCGGCCGCTCAGGCGGCATGCAAGCCTGAAGAGAGCGCGCCTGGCAAACCCCCGCAGCGTACACCCCCATCGCTCTCACTCTTTCACCGCGCTTCTGCAGAGAACCCAGTGGCTGCCCAGGCCGGCTTGGAGCTGACAGGCGGCGCGAGCGCTCGAGATGAGGGCGGGGCACATGCCGGCGCATGCAACTCGGAGCGCGAGGCCGCCGACGCTGCCAGCATGCCTGAGGAGTGCCAGCTCGCCGGCGACCGGCCTGGCTGCGGGGCACGCCACACGGCCTCCAATGAGGAAGGGCTTGGAGCGCTGCCGCGCGCTCGAGCACAGCAACGCTCGTCCGACAGCGCTCGAGGGCGGCCGCACAGCTGCGCGGATGCGCCCAGCGCCTGTGCCCGGGCGCCTTGCCAGCCGGCCGCCCAGGCCGTGACACTTCCGGGAACCCTTGTTGGGCTGCGACAGGCGGGGCTGCCGCACTCGGCGCCCGCCGGTGAGCATGCGGCGCCGTCGCCGCAGCCCGCTGACCGCCCTGGCTGGGCGCCGGAGCGCAGCGCTGATGTCGCTCCAGCAGGCCTCGCCTCGCCCTGCTCGCCTGCTGGCAGCCCCACCATTGCCTGAAGTTCACAGAAGGGTGCACAGCAGGAGCTGGCCGAGCGGAACACATGCGGCCAGCCGGGGCTGGGCCCGGCCGCCTGCTCTGCAAGCACAGATGTCGAGCCTGACATGTCCGAGCCAACCCCAGCGCGGCCCGGTCCGCCCGCGCATGCGCGCAAGACCATGACAGCGCCCTCGGAAGCTGCCAGCCCCCTGTCGGATGTGCCCTCCACGCCGCCGCACGACCCGCCCGAGCGCGCGTCCAGCGCGCCCCCGCACAGCGAGCCGCGCCCGCCCGCACAGGAGGGCTTCGCAAGTGAACAGCAGGGCGCGGAGCCCTACAGGTCCTCGGCGGCGGGCGCCCGGCAGCCGCCGCCGCCGTGGCCGGCAACCTCGCCGCTCCAACGGCGCCTGCGGCGCTGGCGTACACTGCGGGAGGTCCGCCTCAGGGCGTCCAGCAAGGCGGAGGCGCGGCGCACGGCGGGCGCTGCGCCCGCCTCGCAGGCACCACTGCACGCGAGCCGATCAAGCGGCCTGGGCGCTCTCTGGGGCGGCCGCGCGTCGCTGCTTGACTCGCTCGCAACGGACGACATGGCCGCGCCGGCCCTGCTGCAGGCATCGCTGGCCGGGGCGGCGCTGCGCTGGGGCGCGGACAGCGCCGCATGCGCGCAGCAGCGGGCCGTTGCGGCCTCCCCGCTACGGCGCTCGACGGCCAGGGAGCCGTCTGGCCGGGCGACAGAGGGCACGTCGGGCCTCGCACTGTTAGCCTCCGGTGACGCAGCCGCGTCGAGCCCGCTGCGCGCGCCGCTGGCCGTGAGGCCACCGCGCAGCACCGCCGCTGATGCGGCCGGCGCTGCGCAGCTCGTATGCGAGGACGCGGCGTCGCGCGCCCCCCTGCGCCCGCCGATGGACACGCCCGTGCGCTGGCACCGCGGCGCCCAGACGGGCCGTGCGCCGGGCGCTGCGTGCTCGAGCCCCAATTGGCCGAGCTTCCAGCTTGCCGCGCGGGGCCCTGGCGCCTGTTCTCCCAGAACGGCCTGCGCCCGGGGAGCCTGCGCAGGCGCGGATGCCCAGCAGGGCCAGGATCCCCCCGCCGCAGCTGCCACCGCGTCAGCGGCCGCGCCCGCGCCGCCTGGCGGCAGGCTCGCGCCGGCGGGCGCCAGCTCCGCGCCGCTCGGGAGCTGCGGGCCTGTCATCCTGGCTGCCATGACGTCAGCAACGATGCGAGGCGGCGAGCACGATGACGCTGACGGTGCGCCCGCTTTCGTAAATTTTTGGGTCGGCCTCATCGGTCCGTCACCTGCGAGTGCGCATGCCATGCACAGCGATACCCTGAAAGCACAGAGCAGCGTGCAGTCATGAGCACTGTTTGCGTCCGGTGGCAGGCGCGGGCGACGGCTTGCCCGAGCCTGCGCCCACTGCGCGGCGGCCCCCGGGTATGCCGGCGCGCACGATTGCAGTCACTGCGGCACCCTCCGCTCCAGTCCAGCCCCGCGGCGGCGCGCCTGCCGCGCACGCCGGGCAGCTCTGGGCCGAGGAGGCCCTGTGCCGGGCGTGGCCGCTCGCGCCGCCCCTGCGCGCCGCGCCGCATGCGCTGCCCGCGACCCCGGCCCCGCCGGCATGCCTGGCAGCAGGCCAGGCGCGACCGCCTGCGCCGCCCGCACATGTGGCGCCCGGAGGGACGCCCGTCGCAGGCCCGCTGCGGCCGTACGCGCCGTCCATGCTGCCTGGAGCCCGCGCTGCTCTGGCAGGCGAGGCAGGCGCATTGGGCCTAACCCTAAGCCTACCGCCCATGCAGGCAGCACCGCCCGCCCCGATCGGTGCAGGCCTTCCAGGGTCGCCGGCGCATGCCGAGCATGCGGCGCCGCGAGCGTCGCCCAATGCCAGCGCTCCACGGCCGCAGGCGCCGCCAGCGCACGCGCCCCTGCATGCGGCGCCAGTGTGCCAGCCTGCGGAGCCTGGATCAGGTATGAACCTGGGTTGGCTGCCTGCTGCGCGTGAGGGCACAATGCGCGGCGCCCGAGCGGCGGCCGAGCCGCCTGCAGAGTGGCCCCCAGCTCCCGTGTGGCGAGCGGGCGAGCCAGAGTGGGTGGCCGCCCAGGGGTGGCCGCATGTCCCGTTGCAGACCAGAGGCTCGGGCCACATGATAACTCACACCGCCTGGGAGATGCCGCAGCCGTGCGTGCACCGGCCTCTTGGCAGCCCTGCAAGCCCTGCCGTGCCCGCATGGACCCGCGCCGCTGCGCAGCCCGCGCATGCTGTGGCAGTCCCGCTGCGGCATGACCTGGCTGCAGCAGGCAGCACGGCTGCTGCGCAGGGAAGCGCGCATGCCCCGGGAGAGAACACTGGCAGGGACGGGGCCGTGGCGGCCGAGCGCCGCCGTGCAGCAGTGGCCGCGCTCTCTCGACGCCGCGGTGCGGGGGGCGCGAACAGTCCAGGGCGGGCCGCACCTGTCGCGATGCCGCCGGCGGCCGCGGCGGCCCGGCGGCCACGCGACGCCGCGCAGATGCGTGACCCGGCGCTCGCGGCGCTGCGCAACGCGCCCAGCGGCAAGCAGGCCAGCCAGCGAAAAGGGTTGGGCAGAAACCCTCCCCGGCACCCTCTGGGCGCACGGAGCGCGGGGCTGCGCAAGGCGGCCGCGCCGGACGCGGGGCTCAGGGGCCACGCCCGGCCCCTGCCTCTGGCTGGGGCGGGCTATGCGGCGCGCTTCCAGCTGGCCCGGCGCGACGCGAGCCCGCCGGAGCGCCCGCCGGACGCGCAGGCAGCCGCCAGCCGGCCTGCTCCGGCAGCGGGAGCTGACGCCAGCTTAGCAGGTTCGCTAGGCGGGCAGGAGGCGGACGGCGTCCCGGGCGAGCCCGGGCAGGCTGACGTTGCTGCTCAACCACCGCCGGCTGCGGCGCCGCGGCTGGGGGCGCAGCAGGGCGTCGAGCCGCCTCGGGCACTGCCTCAAGCGTCCGCTGGCCCATCCGCCCCAACATCTCCGCCGCAGAGCCCCGCGCCACGGCGCGCGGCCGGGCCGAGCAGGGCACCGGCTCATGGCGCCGGGCAGCGGTCGCCCGGGCTGCCCGTGCTGCGCCGCGCGACCAACCGCCGCCTCATGTGCTTCGCGCTGGAGCAGGCATGCCCACACAGATGGTGCTAAAGGGCATGATCATTTGCTGTGCAATACAGAAGCAAAGCTGGCAAGGAAGGTGGCAGTCGTGCGAACTTGGTGGAGCCTGAGGAAGACCTGCGGGAGTGCTGACCGGCGCGCTCTGTACGCATTGCGCTGCTCCTCTTTGTACGCTGTCGTAAGAGTGCCTTGCCTGCACAGTCTGTCAGCCACTACCACAGGCCCGGCGTGCGTCCAGCACCGGCGAGTTACCCGTGTGGTGCTGGCGGGCGGAGCGGGCAGCATGGCAACCCTGCCCATACCTGCTGCGACCCTAACCACAGCAAGCACACTGACGACCTGTGCGCAGGTGGTGCTGGCCGGCGGCGCGCGCGCGGGCCAGCGCGGCGCGGTGCTGGCGGCGCTGGACGCGTGGCCGGCCGCATGCGACAGCTTCCTGGTCCTGTTCCAGGTGGCGGGGCGGCCGCTGTGCTTCCGCGGGCTGTACGCAGTGCCGGTGCGGGTATAGTGTAAGGTGTGCGCTGCCCTATGCCCAATCCTAGCTGCTGCCGGTCAGGGGTAGGGCAGTGCGCTGCCCGGCTGCTCTGCCAACGCTTGCAGAGGCACTGGTCGCCGGGTGGTGCAGCACAGACCCAGGAGTGGTGACATGAGCAGACTGAAGGGTGAAGAAGCAGCGGGGTCTGCCGCACGAGCACCTGCAAGGCGCCCGCCCATGTCCGTGCTCTCGGGTGCCCTCCTGCTCCTGCATGCAGGCTGCACTTGTACACAGACAGCAGCATGTGCCACTCACATTCGCACGCACGCCATGCAGGCGCACAGACAAACCGCCCAATGCATGTGACCCGCAACCATTCCCTTCACCCAGCACCAAGCCCGCTGCACAGCATGCTTGGTGTGGCTGCCATGCTGTGGCGTGCCTGTGGGCACCCCGTGCAGCTCGCTCATAGCGCAGCCGCAAAGCTGGCAGGGAGCTCTGCAACACCATAAATCACAGTCTCGCTACAGTTGTGTTATCAGCTGTAAGTAACGCAGCAGCGCTCGCGCAGGCTGGCGGGCAGACCGCGGTGCGGGTGGCCGGCAGCGGGCCGGCGCGCGTGGCTGCGGCCGACGCGGCGGCGCAGTTCAGGTTTGACAGCGGATCCAAGACGTTCCTGCCCCTGCCCTCGCGCGCGTTCACTGCGCGCACCGCCGGGATGGCCGTGCAGGCCTAGCTGTGGGTCACGTTCTGCGGGTTGCAGATTATAGGCCTGATTTGGGTTGCACTCTGTTGGTTTGCCCGCACATACGCACAAGTAGCTTCCCAGGTATATGTAGACAGGGGTACATACCCATATACTTGGTGCGGCGCCGCTGCTGTGTGGAAGGAACATAACGTGCTGGTACCTGCAACCATTTAAGCCCTATACAGTCTAGCTTACTGACTCTCTGGGTATGATGACCCAGCTCTTGACGTCAGACGCTCACCCTCATGTGGCAGTGCAAATGGTAACTCCCTGCAAGCGTTCTGGGCAGAAATTGGCGATCACGCACATGTTGACTCCATGCACGTCTCACCATGCATGTCAGAATGCAGTAGCTGTCGGAAACACTTAATGATAGCATCATCAGGGCCACCAAACCCCTGCTGCTGCCTTGCTGCTGCCTACTGCCCAGTCAGAGCTCTCTTAGTAGCTCCCGTTCAGATCTGAGGTCTATGAGTGCAGGAATACTGGTGTAAATAGAGCAAGCTTTTACCAGTCTGCAGCTAAGGACCCCCATCAGTAAACAAGCCCGTCCATTTTGCCTGCTGCAGCGCACCTCTCACAGCACGCGTGATCTGGCGTGCCGCCGCGCAATCAGGCGCGATGGCGCGTGGCGCTGCTGCCAGGGTGCCTGCAGCGGCAGGCGCGGCCCTGGCAGCGGCCGCGGGCAACTCTGTAGACGCGGAAAAGGTCAGCGCAACGGCACCAGTCGACCTGGGCGACACGGCTAGCCTGAAGCGCGCGCTGGATGACTACGTAGTACAGGTCTGCTGGCCAGCTGATGGTGCACCGCACTAGCTGGCACTGTGCACAGCGCTTTGCAGACTGCAGTGCAGACTGCAGTGCAGACTGCAGTGCAGATTGCAGGCAGCGGCGGCAGCAACAAGCCGTGTTGCTTCGCGGCAGGTGCTGGCAGACAGCGGCTACGAAGAGGACCACTATGTAAGCAACGTGAAGATTGGCCTGGGGACCTTCACGTGCGCAGCGTTCCTGCAATCACCAGCCACCTCATGCTCCTACAAGGAGGACTGTGCAGCAGCTGAAGTGGAGAGTGTGCGCAGGTGCCTGCTGGCGCTGCTGGCGCAGTTCTACCCCAAGAAGTGGCCGGCGCAGTGGTGGGTGATGCTCGTCTGCGTCCTGGCGTACGGCGCGTGCACGCTCGCGCTCAACGCGTTTGTCTCGCGCGTGGAGGGCGACGCATTCCTGTTCACGCGGCCGCGGAAGGCGCGCGCCGGCTCCCCCGATGTTTTGAAAGAAATATTATCAGCCTCTATGAGGGCTGCTTAGGTTGTCAACGGGGCCAGCCCGGTAGCTGGTGTCGCACCCCAGAGAGCTGGTGTTGCCAGCGTGGCCGAGAGCACGTACTGCCAGCCAAGCAAGGACGGTGTTTTGTTTGTGTGTGGTGCTGTCGCGCGGGCTTCGACGCCGCAACCCTGGGCCATCAAGGGGCTTTGCCGCGGCAGGGGGGCAAGGGCGCGCTGCGCGTCGCGTCCAAGCTGCCGCGCTTCTCGCCGCAGTACGGGCTGAAGCTGGAGGCGCACCCCAGGGCGCCTGGCAGGCGCGCCCAGCGTCTATGTCAGGGCGGCGTGGCGGTGTGGTGAGCGGGGGTGCAGTGCATACTTGCTTTGCACGCCTGCTCAGTGTCTCTTGTGCCTCTTCTACCCCCCAAGCACATGCTGGTAGCATGCGGCACACCCATGCATTTGCGGCAGATGCACTGATGTGCAAAGGGGAAGAGCAGAATGGTAAGCTTGCATCCACGCCTACGTAGGAGCTGCTCGCATACTCAGCGGCATGCATGCTGGCAACAATTGCCGGTGAACATGCTACGCGCGCATGTTGCTAGGCTTGTTGTTGTGCAATGCTGCGCGCGCGTGACAACAAGCCTGCGCGCGCAGCAAGGAGGCCAGCCTGGAGCGGAGCGTCGCGAGCTACTTCGACGCAGACGGCTTCCTCGTGGAGGCGCCGTTCCGGGCAGACGTGCTGCGCACGCTGCGGAGCTTTGAGGCGGCGCTGAAAAAGGCGCAGTGATGGCCGTGTTACTGCACACTGGCATGGCGCACGTGGCTCACAACCCCGTGCCCTCTCCATACACATCTGGTTCCCGCTATCGGACATCACGCACGTCGCGCCGCGAGCCGCAGCCGCACACAATCTGCCGGTGTGCATACAACAGTTGCGTCGGAGACGCAGACAGACCAGCGGCATTTCCGCCCATACAGCTCGCCCCGCGGGCTATGAACTATGCATCATCAGCTTCCCGCTGTGCCTCCCTCCTCCCCGCCCCGCCGCACATGGTTCAGGGCCACGCTGGGCGGCAGCCCGTCGCGCGCGCGGCGCGCCTCGGCCGCGACCATGGCCGCCATGTCGCGGTACGACAGCTCGGTCACGCCGGCCACGTGTGGCGTGAGCACTACCGCCGGGTGGCGCGCCAGCCAGCCGGCCGGGTCCACCGGCTCGCCGGCTTGCACGTCCAGGCCCAGGGCGCCCAGGCGCCCGCTGTCCAGCGCCGCGCGCGCCGCGGCCTCATCCAGCAGACCGCCTGCTCGGGCAGGGTCGCTGCGGCTCACATCACAACCCTTGTTCATGTCATCAGTCTGGCAGCGTCCTCCGCACACGCGCCTAACATTGCAACTGTCATGTTCCAATACAACGCAGCAAAGCGTGTCCTGCACCTCGCGAGACGTTGACGACAATCACGCCCGGCTTGCAGGCGGCCAGCAGCTCAGCGCCCACCAGTCCGCGCGTCTCCGCCGTCTGCGCGCACACAGGGCGCAGGGCATCTCGGCAGGGTGAAGCTACTCATCACGCTCGCTGAGCAGCGGTGCTGCAGCACAAGCTCTGGGCCTCGCTAACATGCATGCGTGCTGCAAGCAGAAACGGCAGCAATTCTGCCTGCACGGCTCACTGGAGCTGCAGGGTCCCACCCACATCAGGGCCTTGGCGCCGGACTCACTGTCAGTCCCCACTGGCAGCAGCGTCGCGCACCTGCACGCACGCCAGCACCAGCACATCCGCGGCGGCCGCCAGCCCCGGCAGGTCGGCCCACGCGCCCATCTCATCCAGCAGCGCCTCCGCGACCGCATCGGCCGGGCCGCCCCAGGCGCTGCGCCGCACCACGGCCAGCCGGCATCCGAACGGCTTCAGCCTGCGGCAGATTGCGATCAGGGCTGGCACCCCCGGGCGGGAGCTGACAGCGCGCGCGCAACAGGCTCCCCTAGCATGACAGCAGCGCATAGCTCGCGCCTGCTTGCCCGCAGGTCAAGCTAGAAGAATTGCCTGCACTGCCGTTGTGCGGCCATGCCAAGCTAACGTGACAGGAGCCAGTGTGAGCAAACACACAAGCTGGCGACCAGACAGCCCATAAGCGTACCAGCGGCTATGCACAGACCAACGTTGCCTGCTGCGCACACCCAAGGCAAGGGGGCGCTGCACATCGCGCACACCTCGGTCAGCGCGCTCTGGCTGCCGCATGCGCACACCTGGGCACAAGCTCCTTGGCGATGCCGCCAAAGCCCACGATGAGCACGCTCTTGCCGAACAGCGTGCGCCCCAGCGGCACGCCGATGCGGCGTTCGCGGATGGAGGCCGCCATTGCATTGGCGGAGCGCAGGCAGGCCAGGGTCAGGTAGACCGCCATCTCGGCGCATGACAGCGCGTTCCCGGTGGCCTGGCTGGGAATGTTGCTCACCCAGATGCGCTGCGCGGTGGCCTGCCGCGCGCGCCAGGCCCTGATGCTGATCAGCCAATGCAGCGCAAGCAGCGTGACATTGGCGAATATGGATGCAGGACTTGGGTGTCATTTACTCACACCTGCAAGTCTGACTCTTGGTATATCTTCTCCTACGCGCTCCTGTCAAACAGGAGCTACCAAGCTGCAAATCCACTAACACCACACCGTGCAAGCCCATGGGTTGCAAGCTCAGGTAGGGGTCAGTACCGACCACGACCATCAACAAAGTCACAAACAGCACACGACTGTTCACCGAGGCATGAAGCCAGCGCTGCGCGCACCGCCGGCACGTCCACGCCCTCCAGGCCCACGCCGTACTGCAGGATGAGCCGCAGGCGGGGCGCGCCCGCGAGCGCGCGCGCGTCCAGGCGCGCGGCGAGCGGCACCGCCAGGTCGGCCGCCGGCAGCGCGCCCGCCACCTCCTCGCGCCGGCAGCGCACCACCTGCGGGCGCGCGAACGCGCTCAGGTCGCTCAGCAGCCGCAGCAACCCTGGGCTCCTGTCTGTAAGCCACCACGGGATTGACACAACACAAACACATGGCAGTTGCCAATTGTCTCGTGTGAAGCAGCTCGTGTGAGCAGTAAAACACTGGCATGTTAAGATGTTGCTACGCAAGCTCAGCAGTGCATGCAAAACAGTTTGCGTCTCGGCGGGCGCCAAGCGCCTCGCGTCTCACCCACAACACCGCACACAGTCCAAGAACGCCACTCGTCAGGCTCATAGCAGAGCTGCTTGAGCGCACCTCGATGTCGGCGTCGCCCTCAAGCGCCTCCCGCGTGAACTCAAAGCCCCAAGGAAACTCCTCGCCGCAGAACAGCACCCGGAAGCGCCGCGAGCCGCCGCTCGGCAAGGCCGGCTCGCCGCCCGCTGGAGCGCATGCCGCGCTCGTGCCCACCCGCGCGCCCGGCAGTAGCCAATGGAGCCAGCCCAGCATCGGCCGGCGCAGCATGGTGCCCACACTCCCAGCAAGGTCGTGCTAGCTTTCGCAGACGCTCTATCAAGAAGCCGTCACCACGATGACTCGAGTGTAAGCAAGGAAAGCACGGGCCCAAACTTGCAGCTGCTAGCCTGCAGCAAGGTGAACACTCCCGAGCACTGCTCAACAGACCTGATGAATGCGGCTAGACAGTAATACCGGTCCGCATCCGGCCGCTACGTTGCCCGTCTGCTGCTGCAAAACCGCAACTGAAGTATCCTATACAGTAGTATCCTGTACACACGCCAACTCAAAGCCACCCGCACAAGCAAAAGACCGTGCTGCTGCTGCTGGCGCGTACAGAGCCAGATATGGTGACATGCGTTGGCACCCGGCAGGCTACGAGCCGCCCACGGCGGGCCCCTTCAGGAAGATGTCCAGGTCCTTGGAGGTGGAGCGCGCCAGCCCCGCGTAGTCCTCCAGCTGCCCCAGGCTCTGCCACGCCAGCGAGCGCCGCCGCTCCACCTCCGTCGGGTCCCGCACCGCCTGCAAAGGAGCTTGCTGTCAAATTTGAGCTGGCTGGACTGTGCAGTGCGTCTGCAAGAGATTGTGGAACTTCCGTGAAGCCGTACAAAGTCAGGAGTGCACCTGGCCCTCGCGGAACTCGAGCTTGATGTCGGCGATGATTGCGTTGCGCTTGATGGACGGGAAGAGCTTGGCGGCGCGCAGGATTTTGCGGTACAGCACCGGCACCGAGAGCTCGCCCGGCATCCACGCAGCGCTACTGCCCTGCCGGGGCTGCGTCCTGCTGCTGCCGCGCGAAGCAGTCGCGCCACGCGTGCACCTCTGTGCACGCCCGAAGATGCCTCATCCAAGCAGCAACGTGCAGAGGGCTCGAAGAGGCACAAGGCAGGGGAGGAGCAAAGTGAGTTACACAGCTGCACTCCTCTCAACAGTTCCAGGGCAAAAGTGGCTCCGAAAACGCGGGCAAGCGCGCCAATCCCTGTTGTTCTCCGCCAGGCACTCCTGCGCCACAGCGTAAAAGCTCACTCTTGAGTGCTGTCTAGGAGGCGCAGGTGGCCGCGGTGCGTGTGCCGCAATCCTACTCATTTGACAAGCGGCGCGCACCTCAAGCCTCTCGTGGTGCTTCTCGCAGCCCTGCACCCAGTAAAAGGCTCAGTGCTGCCTGATGAGGCAGACAAGACTGACAGCCTGCGGAAAGCTGAAACAGCTTAACCTGCGAGATGTACAGGCTGTCCTCTGCGCTGACAGTCCCGTGTGCACGCGGGAGCTGTTCAGTCATCAAATACCAGGTGCGAAGGAAGTAAAGTTTATGCGCGCAAACACTGCACTCATGCAGTTGCACTGGGGGGTGCAACTGCAGCAACCCTTGAAGGAGCTTCCATGCCTCCATCATGAGGTTGCCTTGTGATCATAAGGCAGTGCTGTGCAGAGGACTGATACATCTTGAGTCGCGGGCGGTTTGGTACTTGCAGGGCGCTATGGCATACGTCGTATGTTCTGGCTAGCAGCGAGTACCTTTGCACATACTGTGTTATAGATAATTTTTGCCGTATGCCGTATGCCAGTATGCCGTCATACTGTGAGCTGGTCAAGCAAGGGCGTCGTGGAAGTAGGCGGTGCTCTTGGAGAGCTGTGCTGTAGCAACGTCAGCCACGCGACAGTCATGTCTGGAGAAGCCTGCATGCACGGCAAGCACTCTGCGTATCCTGCCATAGTGTTCAGAGGCGCCGCAGGGTTCACCCTGCATGTTGACGTTCATGCTCTGTGCATTGCATGTTGCATTCTCACACACATAGTCATGGTGCAGAAACAGGAGCTGCCTGGACAATTTGGAATAGTCGGGAGGATTACAGTTGTTTACACGCCTAGGAAGGTCCTGCCAGAAAATAACATGCATGTGCCTTGCTGAGACCAGCGCTCAGCAACACGGCAGCCTGACGATCCAGTCACCTCACAGGTCTGTACAGCACAAAACATGACTCTGTAGACGAGCCACGCAGCAGTAAAACAACTGCACACATGCAGTTTGCATGTCTGAGCACGCATGAGACTGGCACATATATAGCGCAGCCCAAGCCAGGTTGCGGACCTGCTTCCAGGCCTGCCTACACGCTGAGGAAAAATGCAACAGGGCGCCTAACGTAGTCAGTACCGGCCTGGTCCATTGCCACCACCACTTCTTAATCACACGCAGCCCAGCCATGTCGCTGACCTGCTTCACGCCTTCTGAATGTGCTGGGAGGAGTACCAGGGCACCTTGGCAAACCATATGCAGGCCGGCCCGTCTACCAGGATCGGCTGATATTCACGTGCAGGCCAGCCACGCTGCGACTCGCTTCTGCTCTGCCCTCTGAGGTTGCCAAAAAAGCTGTCAGAGCACCTGACCAAATCACGTGCAGCCCGGCCCGTCAGAATGCTGAGAGCAGACAGTAGAGCACATCACCAAGCCACATACAGCCCGGCCACACCAACAGCCAGCACGCGCTGAGGCAACCCCTGCCTGGACGGCCCGCAGCCTGCATGCCAGGCGAGCGGCCACAAGCGTGCTTGCTGCGCAGCACACGCAGTGCGGCACAGCAGGCAGCCTGAGGCCCGGGGCGTCCGCGCGCGCCCGCCGGGTGCATCTAGTACTCACAATAGTGCATTGCACCGCTGTACTGACAGGAGGCCGGCTCAATCAGGGCGCAGAGATGCGAGCCAGCCCAAGCAAAACACACCGAGAGGCCGACTCGTGCAGAGAGACCTTGCGCTGACAGTGCACAGTATGAGGCAAACACGTGGAAACGAGCAAGCTTCCCACTTCCCCTGCCTGTAGCAACCCGAGGATGACAGCCGCCAGCAGCGAGCCTGCAGCGTGCAGCGCTCGCCTGGGACCTGGATTGAACGCACTAAAGTATCCCAGCCCGTCGCAGAAAGCCACCTGAGAGTCAAAAGCCTGCGGTAGCCAGGATGCGGCACACAGCGCCCGAAGACCCCTGAGACTGTACACCACAGATGCGCAGGGGCCTCCTTGCCAGCGCTGGCATGCTGCGCGCGTGCAGGTATCCTGCACAGGCGCGCGCGCGCTCACCAGCACCTGGCGTCTTCCATCCTGGCTAACCGCTCGTATATAAACTGTGCCCCCCTCCTACAACCTCTACAGTGCTGTAGTATCAAGAAAGGATACCTGAAAGGAAAGCAACGGAGCACACCTGCCGGCCCATGCCCGAAAACCCACACAGAGACCAAGGACCCGAACACGAGCTCTTGCGCGTGCAACTTGCGACCAAGCCGCGCTCACGCTGCGGCTGCGGCAAGCTTGTGCTCAGCCGTGGGCGGGACTGGGGCAGCATTGGTGTGCACTGCACGCGCGGCCGCGCGCTGCTCCGCACGCATGCACGGACGGCGTAGGAGCCTAGCCTCGTTCAGCAGCTTCTCCCAGGCCGCCAAGAGCTCTTGGCGCTGCTGTGCGGTCCTGCAGGCAGTGCTGCGTCGGTTGCATGCATTGCGGTACGATCGGGCGGGAAACCAGGGACGTGCGGGCGCACACATTGGCGGCGGCACTGGGCGCTTGGTGCGCCCCGGGTAGAGCCGCAGGATTGCCAGCGCGGCGCTGCAGCCCTGCCATGCACAACGCATGCAGCGTCAGTGAGTCAATGCCCCACTCTGGCCTCAGAAAGCAAGCTTACGCCGTAGAAGACGCTCGGGCAGCGCGGGTTTACCTCCTCAAAGCCCGGCATCGTTGCAGAGACCTAGCTGGCCTGCAGTGCACCTGTGCCTGGACACTTACACCAAACAAGGCGCAGGTACGAGCCGTGTGTAGCTGACGCGCTGAAGGAGGAAATTGCTCCGCTTAGGACCTGGATTCAAAGCAAATACTTTGCCACACCCTAGGGGAAGCGTTTAATTTAGTAGCTTTAGGGGGCATTAGAGCCACTTGCATATATGACCTGTGCTGCCTGCTCGCGGGCAGCAGGAGTCTGCCCCCTGACCTGTCAGACTCCCCTCCTTAACGATGCCCGGTCTCTACACCACCAAGAAACACTAGCGCTGCCAAGTCTGCTCGGCCACTCTCACATCAGGGGTGCCAGTACCCCTGAGCTCGTCAAATCTGCGACTTCGTCAGCCACCTGCCAGCAACCTAAAGTGACAGCCGATGGCATCACTACTCAACTCACACCCCAGTCATGCATTCCAGGCTTCAAAAAAGCATCCACCTGCTGTCAAGCTCCCTGTTTGGCACAGCAAGCTGCGCGCCCGCTGGCACAGAGGCAACAGCGCTGCCTCACCTACCGTTTACCGCCTACCGTTCACCGCCCCAGCCTAATCCCGCCAGAACCGCCGGATTGCACGGTGCCAGGCTGTGTAAGAGGCACACGCGCTAGCTGAGCAGCGGCACAAGGATAATGCCCAGCAGCAGCAGCGCCATGCCCAGAGACGTCAGCGTCGCCACCCAAGTGCTCTCGACTCTCGCGGGTGCGCCTGCTGCTGCGCCGCCCGCGCCTGCAGGTACCGCGGGCGCCTGCGACGGCGCGCCGCAGGCGACCTGCATGCTGCAGCTTGTCAGCAACACAAACAGCACGACAGCAGTGTGCAGTGCATATGCTTTTATATACACATAGCCCAGGAGCTGCACTGGGGTTCTCACGGACCCAGCAAAGGGTCTAGGCAGTCCTCCTCTGAACGTCTCTATGACACGTCAGGCGCTATGCGCTGCCTGTATCACAAGCATGCACGAGATCCTATGCAACCAGCACTACACCAGCCATCCCGCCCCAGACATCAGCCTTACACAGTACCCTGGACAATAGGTAACGCGGCCAGCTGCACCCGCAGCAGTGCTTGGACACTGCAACGCGCTGCGACCCGCTCACACCCCGCAGCGCAGCGGCGCGCGCCTGCGACCTCGCGGCGACCCGGCGCGCGTGCTCCTCGCAGTACTCCGGGAACAGCCGCCTGAAGCGCGCGCTGCGGCAGGCCACACACGCGCGCTCGACCGCTCGCTCTGTTGCGCAGACTCGGCGCCTGAGCAAGACTGGGGTGCGGGCCAGCCCACATGCACACCAGCTGGCCAGGCAACCTGAGTGCAGCCTGCGCTGAGCGCGCTGGTGAACCCCGGCGCAGGCGCACGCAGGGCTGCTCCAGCTCCGGCACCTCCTCACAGTCAGGGCGGTGTCTGGGCGCCGCAGCGCCCGTCCGCAGACTGGGGCTGCTCGGGCGCGCGTGGCGGGTGCAGGGAGGCGCGCGGCTGCGCGCCTGCGCATGTTGTAGTCCAGCGAGGCCGCGGCCAGTCGGCGCTTCTCCGCCCTGGACGAGGATACGCTGCCGGTGGTGTGCGCGGTCTCGCCCATGAACGACAGCAGCCCGACCAGGATGGTGCCCGCGCCCCACGCAGGGTTCCTGCGAGCCCAGGCTGCGCTGTCACGCCCATAACCTCGGCCACGGCAAAGCAAAAATGTCGAGGCGTATTGCATCAGCGGCAAGCTCCCCAGTGTATGTGTGCTTGTCGCTAGTCTTTGACCGGCACCACTTGCGCTTCCAAACAGTGCCCGCCTCGACCAGGCACTTCCTTCATCGAGCAGACAAAGCTAAATACACATATGAGCTGAGGCTCCACGCACTGGCAAGAGCGCGCTGGTGCCAGACACACAGACACCACAGCGCTGGCGTGGTTTCAAACAGTGTTGCAGGACAGGCGGGCGCTGCGGCCTGTTTGCGCACCACGTCTCCGCATGGAAGTCTGTGTTGGACAGGCAGATCTTCTGTCCTACGGCGAACCGCCCGCTGGGAGTGAGCATCTGCAGCGAGGGCGGCCGGTAGGGGTACGTGGAGGGGAAGATCATCACGCCATGGTACACGCCGCCCTCGTACTCCGTGCCCTTGCCGCCCTCCAGCACAAAGTGCCACTCGAGGAGGTTGGAGGGGAGCGGGTGCGCGACGATGCCCGGCACCGCCGGGTCCTGCCGCAAACACTGCGCTCAGGCCTCGGCACGGTGCGAGCTACGCTGGCGCGACACAGGACATGTCACCAAGGCTTCCAGCCACGTCACAGCCTGCGCTAGCACTGCACTACAAGGAGCAAGTCGGAGAGCAAGCGCAGAGCAGGGAGGTAGCGACGCGCCTTGAGCAGCGCTCTGTACTCCTTCTGCAGCCGGTTCACACAAGCCTTGCTAGCCATAGCCCAACGCCTGGCCCATCCAACGCTGGGGCCTCTAAAGCTCCGCTCGCGCCTTGTGCGCGCAGCAGAGCTGTACGTCGGTTCTGTACTGTGCACAACTAGGCAAAACTCCTCTGTTACTATGCGCGGCCGTGGACTTACCGCTCTTCAAATTCATCACCGAAAGCCACCAGCGCTCAAGAGCCCTGCTGGAGCCCTGGGCCTGCTCCGGGAGTGCTCCCTACGCTTGAGAAGGCAGGCACTGCACTCCACAGTTCTCTTTGAACAGGAGGCATAGACCAGACGAAGAGTCTTGTGCTCTGTAGGCCTTTTGGAGCAGCTTCCTTGCCATTGCACTGCCACGCCCCGAGCCAGCGGTTTACTGGACCCGCACAGAAACCAGCTGCGCGTTTGGTCTTCCTGGTCACTCACGTGTGACACGCAACTGCTTCTGCACACAGCCTGGAAAGCAACCTGATGGCATAGCCGGCACCGGGCTGGCGGCGTGACAAGCTAGAGCAGGCCGCCAGGCCGCTCGTGATCCCCAGCACAACGGCAGCCTGCGCACGTGCGCCCCTGGTGGACGTGAGTGTGCAGACGCGCCAGCGCTGTGCTGTTTCGCAGACCATTGACCACGTTTTGCACTTTCGCAGGGAAGCCGACCGGCTGAGCTCGCCTGCGAGGACTCGCAAAACGCTGGTCCGCCATGGGCAAGAATGCTATGCACAAGTCAATGCAGCGCGCGCGGCACGTCGGCGGCACCGAGGACGGCGCTGTGGACCCGGGCCTCGGCGACGGCACCGTCGACGCCAGCTTCCACACGCCGGAGTGGCACGCGGCGCGCATCGCGGCGCTGACGACCGAGCGCATGTCCTGGGAGGACTGGAAGAAGAAGCAGAAGGACGACGCGGCGCGCGAGGCGGCGGCCGGCGCGGACGAGGAGCGCGCGATGCGGGAGTACCGCGCGCAGCTGGACGCTGACCGTGCGGCCAAGCTCGCCAAGGGGACCAATCACGCACACCTGCGCGAGGCGGTGCGGCCTCGCTGCCCCAGCGGCTGGTGCAGACGGAGTGCTGCTTGTCGGGATGTGCGAGGTGGGGCTTCAGGCAGGCTGGCGTACGTATTTCAGTAGCTGGTACCAGGCGTCCACGACCTGCACCTGCGCAAGGCGCTGCAGCCCGCTGCCGGCACTGGGTATTCGGTGCAGAGGAGCGCAGCGACGGCCTTGCATGTCTGTGCCATGCCTCAGCGCGCAGCTTGGCCTCTGGCTAGCGGTCTCACTTGCGCGCAACACCACTCCTTGCCTGAAGTGCAGGGGAGCAGGTATTGAACTGTAGGGCGTTTCAGCAGGGCCCTGGCGGACATATATCACTGCCCAAGGCTGCATATGACGTTGACAGGCTGTGCATGGTCACCACGCAGCCAAGGTTGTCGTAAGTGGCAGTGGGTGCAGCAAAGCAAATTCTGCCTGTGGGTGTGCCGCGCGATTGTACAGGCGCTGGTCAACTGACAAACCGGGCTGGGCGTCTGTGCAAGTGCTTACCTGCCTTGCAGGCTTGCACCAATCTCAGCAGAAGAGAGCCCTGATGTTTGCGCCCGCAGGTCACAGAGGGCAAGGTCAAGAAGCGAAAGGCGGACAAGGCCGACAAAAAAAAGCGCAAGAGGAGCACCAAAGAGAAGAAGAGCAGGGACAAGGACAAGGACCGGAAGCGGAAGAAGCGGAGGCGGAAGGACGGCGACAGCAGCGACAGCGACAGCAGCAGCAGCGGGTCCGGGGGCGCGCCGGCGAACGGCGCACCCAAGCCCGACGGCGGCGGCGGCGACGGGCCCGTGCGCCTGTCAGAGTTCCTGCGCGGCAGCTGAGCGCGGGTCGGCTGGGTGGCGGGAGAACATCTTGAGGTCCTGCTGGATTTTGTCGTGTGCCCCTGTCCAGCCATGCACCTTGGCAGCCATGTACCTGCAGGTGCCTTTCTTGCATGCAAGGCAACCGAACCTGCCGTGTCCAAACAGCAAATGGCAACACACACGCTTTGGCTTTGTTTTCTGCCAGTCTCGTCGCATGAAGGTGCTGGTGATCTGCAGCACTGCGACGGAGTTTCTGTTTGTTGTGCTCTGCATTCCCTGGCTGCTTGCTGAGCAGCCATATGCAAGTATGCGGACGCCTGGCAGCCTCAGCCAAACCTGGGTGTCTTGCTACAGCTCTGCGAGCCTGCCAGGAAGCCATGGAAGTTCAGACGGCATGCTTGACGCCAGCTCTGCATGCATGCCGAGCAGGACATGCTCTGTCATGACATGACACAGTTTCTATTTCTTTTAAAAAGGCCAGCCGAATCGGAGGGCTGCCCTAGGCTTGGACCGGGCTCAAAGGTGCAGAGAGCAGCCAGTGTCAGCACAGAGACGGACCCACCATGAGCAGCGCCGAGCTGCGCCGCAAGGGCTTTAAGAAGGGCGTGTCGGCTGAGGAGGGCCGCCGCAAGCGCGAGGACAACCTCATCGAGCTGCGCAAGAACAAGCGCGATGAGAACCTGCAGAAGAAGCGCCTGGTGCAGGTGCCGGAGGGGTTTGCGATGGAGGACTCCAACCGCAGCGGGGTGGCCGTGCAGCAAAAGGTGCGGCCCGCCGCGGCGGGGGCCCGCAGCGCGCGTTTGCGGCCGCCTGATCCGCGCCTCACCCGCGGCGCCCCGGCGCGCGCAGCTGGAGAGCCTGCCAGGGATGGTGCGCGGCGTGTGGTCCGAGGACCCGCAGCAGCAGCTCGAGGCGACCACGCAGTTCCGCAAGCTGCTCTCCATCGGTGCGTGCGGCTCGCGCATACACGCTGCGCCTGGGTGCTGCGCGGCCAGGGCGCGGGCGCTGCCGCGGCGCCTGGCTGACCGTGCTGCGGGCGCGCAGAGCGGAATCCACCCATCGAGGAGGTGATTGGCCAGGGGGTCATCCCTCGGTTTGTGCAGTTCCTGCAGCGCCAGGACGTGCCGCAGCTGCAGGTCCGCCCCGCTGCCCGGCCCTGGCACGGGCCCCCTCGCCGGCTGCAGCCAGAGCTGACGGGTGTGGCTCGGGCCAGTTTGAGGCGGCCTGGGCGCTCACGAACGTGGCGTCCGGCACCTCCGAGCACACGCGGGTGGTGATCGACAACGGGGCCGTGCCCATCTTTGTACAGCTGCTGGCCTCGCCCAGCGACGATGTCAGGGAGCAGGTCAGCCACCAAACCGACGCTGTGGTCCTGCTCCTGCTGGGCCTCTGGCCCTAGTCTTTTGGTGTGCCAGCAACGTTGGTGTGAGACGCTGCCCGGCTGCAGGCGGTGTGGGCGCTGGGCAACATTGCGGGCGACTCCCCAAAGTGCCGCGACCTGGTGCTGGAGAGCAACGCGCTGGTGCCGCTGCTCAGCCAGCTCAAGGACGACTCCAAGATCTC
>JAABUP010001842.1_pt1 | contig 43332 bp, 50 predicted proteins | sample 5559201 | NCBI WGS metagenome assembly JAABUP01 (sample SAMN10711887, study PRJNA513373) | rock metagenome | isolation source: Antarctica rocks | place: Antarctica
GGAGGCTGAGAGGGCAGCCAAGTCTGGCAAGAAGGGCAAAGCCAAGAAGGGCAAGAAAGGCAAGAAGGCCAAGAAAGGGAAAGAAGCCAAGGGCAAAGGGAAAAAGAAGAAAGACCCCACAGTAATCACTTTTGCCCATTTGCATTCCTTGATCTGCCCTTTATCATGAGTCACTACGCTCACAAGCTGCATTGCAGTCCTTGTTGTCATGGACTGCTACTTGAGCTATTGCTGTCCGTTGGACAAGCTGAGCTGCACATATAGTACACGCTGCCAAGCAGCATACTGAGAGGCATAATGCACACAAGCACACCTTCAAGAGCAGTTGCCCACCTTTCAGCATGACAAGTTGACATGATCAGCAAGTCTGCCAAGCTATCACAGAAGGATTTTATAACATTCTGCCAGCCAACATGGCACATGTGTCAATCATGGCAATCATGTTCAAATGCATCACAAAATCTAGAATCAGTCTACTACGTAGTGGAAAACCCCCATATGTCCAGCTCTGTACTTCACAATAGCACGTATGCCCTCAAGCTAAATGTTGTCACACGCGCATCATGCAAAGCTGATGCAAGCTGAATGGTGTCATACGCGCATCATGCAAAGCTGATGCAAGCTAAATGGTGTCACACGCGCATCATGCAAAGCTGATGCAAGCTAAGTGGTGTCATACACACATCATGCAAAGCTGATGCAAGCTACATGGTGTCACTTGCGCATCATGCAAAGCTGATGCAAGCTTGAGTGGGCATGTGCAGGCAGATCGCAGCCTGGAGTCATTGTATGCAGAGCTGGTCAGCAACGGCATCATCAGGCCCTGCCCACCCCGGCCCCTGCAGGACTACCTGGGTACCGTCAACTTGCTGGGGTCAGTGCTGCAGGCCCAGGGGCTCATCCCCGACCCCTCCTGTGCCCAGATGCGCCAAGTGCTCACCCAGTACTGCATATACCCCCTGGCCTCACACTACTGCCACCTCAAGTAAGCCTTGTGTTCAGACCCAGATGTGACCAGACATTTGCGGCTTACAGTGCACTCTCTGCTTGCTCTAGTCATGGTAGCTGACACAGTATCACAGAGTGGCTCCTGTTTTTGCACCAAGTACAGACTTGCACAGGAGTCATGATGCAAACCTTTTGTTGTGTGATTTCCTGCGTCTGTGTGAGAAACCCCTGCCCTATCCAAAACTGCCACATGCATGTGCCTTGGACAGGCCTGATCAGATGGCCTATCTTAACCTAGCTGATCTGTCCTCCAGACACATGTGTGTTGCTCTATTGCTGACTGAACCTGTGGGCATGCAGAGCACCCTTGATAAGGTCAGTGCTGCTGTACGGTGCGCCCAACACTGGCAAGACCAGCCTATGCCAGGCTGTTGCTCACGCTGCTGGGGCCAACTTCTTCGACCTCAGCCCACGCAATACAGATGCCAAGTACCCGGGCAAAGCTGTAGCTCTCATGATTCACATGGTATGCATACCTTCTCTTTTCACTCTTTGCCATTCTGTCCAAACAATGCCCAGCATGCATAATCTTGCTTTGCTGCTGCATGTCAAGGAGTATCATGTAAAGCATGACATGCATGGGCAGCCTATGTTTCAGCCCTTTTACTATGTGTGCTGTGTCTTACATGAAGGCTGATGGACTTCATGCTCATGTGACTTGTTTTTGCTCCAAGGACGCCTCCACCCTCTCACTCTCCCTTGCTTTTCTTCTTGCAAGCATGTCTCTTTTACTGTGCTGACTAGGCCACTATTGCTGCTCTGTTTCAATTCAGTTCATGTCATTCATGAATTTAGCATGCAGGTGTTCAAGGTGGCCAAGGTGATGGCCCCCTCGGTCATCTATATCGATGAGATAGAGAAGGTAATAGTACACTCCAAAACAATTTATTTAGCTTGCGCCATCTGTCTGAGGTGAACTGACCTGTCAGCTGTTTGTTGAAAAGTTCGAGATAAGTGGCACAGCAGTTTGTGTCAAGGCTGCCCAGGAACTAGCAGTGTCATGCCATCCACCATTTGCATGATCACTGTGTTACTGTTTTCAATTGCACTCACTATGCATGTGACCAACGATACATAACAGATATACATGTCAGACAGGAAGCACTGCTATGTTACCATGGGGATGTTATGGTTATCATAGCTGGCATAATGACTCAGACTGCCTGCATGACATGAGAGGCACACTTCAGGTGTTTGTGTCGGACAAGAAGCGATCCAAGGAGTTTGGAGGCACAGAGGCCTTCAACAGGATCAAGAAGGAGATGGTGAAGGAGATGAAGGGGTTGGGCCCGGAGGAGCAAGTGCTGCTCATTGGCTGCAGCGCTGCTCCCCAGATGTGTGTCAAGAAGGATGAGAAGGCCTTCATGGGCTTCTTTGACAAGCACATCTACCTGCCCCTGCCAGATTATGCCTCTCGCCTGGTGAGAATTGTTTTGTGTCTTATTTGTTCCTGCCTTCATGTTTGTGCCTGTTGCGCTTGATTGTTGCTGCTTGTCTGTATGTACCAGTGTTGTTATGAGCTTGCTTGTCTGACTAGCAATTGCATTTATAAACAATGCTATATCTCAGTGCTTAGTAGTGGTGGTTTCGTAAGTCAGCGCATACATAAATAGGTAAGTTTCACTTACTCCCATGCTACGGCCATACCATCCAGAAAGTACCCCTTCTCGTCCGATCAGGGAAGTCAAACTGTATTGGGCTCAACTAGTACTCGGCTGAGTGATCGCCCGGGAACCTTGAGTGCTGTAGTGTTTTTATTTTATGCGCTTTTGTGTACCTGCGGGGTGACCCCCAGGTGAAACTTTTACAGGAGCGTCCCAAGCATCATTGCTGTGGCCTTCAGCCGCCTGTGTACATCATGTGTGTGGTAAACCACAAAGGACAGTCTAGCAGATCTGACTTGATGGTGCAGGCCATATGGCCAGGATTGATACAGCGGCATGGAGGAGAGGTTGATGCCAAGTTTGATATCTCTACCCTTGCGCACATTTCAGATGGGTACAGCTCTGGGACCATAGATCAGGTACGCAAATGGCCTTGTGAACACGGATACCCAGCCCGCAATGTCTTCATTTGCTCACATTTCCTTGTCGTGTACTTGTAGCGCTCACAATGCTTTTGCTGTTACCTTACCCTAGTAACCGTGTATGCTGTGGGTTGAGCACCATGCAGAAATAGTTGAAATGATGTGTGCAGCATCGTATTGAAGGGCGTGCCATGTTCTGCAGGTGGTGCGCAGCATGATCACACCACGACGGCTTGTCAGGATGCCAGCAACCAAATTGAGCATGGCAGAGGCACTGCAGTGGTTGTGCAGAGCAGAGCCAACAAGCAAAGATTTGCTGGAAGCTCTGCAAGGCTGGACAGCAAAGACACCCGCCCGCGCAGCATTGCTGCAGGCAAGACCCTGAGCAAACCAGCACATTCTGCTGTTGCTGTCAGCAATGCCAGCCTTCTGCTGACTTGGCGCCTGTGTCTTTTTTATGCAAAAGCGATGACTTGCAGCAGACTTTGCATATGCTACATGTCCATTGCAGCAGCATCCTCACAACCTGCCGGTCCATCACGCTTGCAACGCATGCTCTGACAACCATGCTTCTGATGACAACTACACATGAGACACCTCTGGTTTTGCTTTTCTGCAGACAGATGAGCCCGCAGCAGCTGGTAAAGGCAAGAAAGGTGGCAAGGATGAAGGCAAAGCAAAGGGAAAGAAGAAGTAGCTATATGCAAAGCTTGCCTCAACCTGCACAGTTTAGCCATGATCTGACCTTTGCAAGGATTGCTGTGTGTCTTGCCTACAGCATGCACATACATACATGCAGTATGCCTGATGCCAACTGTCAATGACCTGTGACCTTGGGAGCCTTTTGCAAAACATATCAGCTATTGATAGCAGAGCTTACAGATGCAACCCAGTCACAGATCGAGGTCCAACTGTAAAGCTTCAATGCATCAATCCATAAAGCACCACATTGATGACAACTGAAGGGCCATTTAAAAGGGCATTCTAAGCACGCTGTGCCAGTTCTCGGCTGTGCTCCTTTTCCCTCTTCTTGGCCTTGGCTTGAGACTTGGGTCCCATGACTCCACCAGACCAGTTCATCCTTGGTCCGTCATTGAAACTCTGCTTTGCGCTCTCTACTAGCTTGGCAAACTCCCTGTTGTCCTCACCCTTCACACCAGTCAATGCAAGGGCAGTGGCAGTCTTCTTGTGTACAATCGTGCCCAACCTGGCCTTGCCCTGCACATCACACAATATTTAAAGCAAACATCTCACTTGGATACAGGCAAAATTTGGATGTGCTGTAATGCACCATGGATGACGCTACCTGCGGTGCCTCCCACAGTAGGCAAAGACAGAATGATGTGGCTGCTTGGATGTGGCTAAACAAACTTATTGTGCACATGTAAGTGACCAGATATGCTGAGTGTTGGTGATCGGTGACGCTGAGGCAGCTCAGTTGAAGAAATTCAACCTTGTAATTTATCGTTATCTTCAAAGAAATTCAGAAGCGCGGATAAATCAGTTCATCCTTGCTGCTCAGCTTCATATTGCATGCCACAATGGAAAGTATCCACCAGCAAAGGGAGGTAACTTCGGCACGATGTAATTAGCAATGTTGCAGACATGCAATTAGGCTGATGTACATGCGGACCTTGACAATGACGTAAGGTACATCCATGCGTCTGCACAGAGCAGGCAGCCACACTACAAGCTCAATTGGGTCCACATCGTGAGCTATCACCACCAGGGACGCTGTTTGCTGCTCCACTAGAGTGGTGATGTGGTTGATGCCATACTTGACCACAACAGGCTTCTTCTTGTCTGTCTGCAGCAATGAAAATACATGGCATCAATTATATTCAAGTGAGAACCAGCAAAGGCATGAGGTATTGCACAGCCAGTGATGAGCAACAGCTGAAGTATGCAGCCTTTGGGACTGATAGAATGCAGGGTGCATTTGCCCTATTTGCACAGTTTGCACCCAGATGCGAATGCTGGGTGTTTGCATGCTTCAGCTTAGTCTGTCTAACAAGCAAGCTGTGCCAAGCTTGACATCAATGTTTGGGGATGTCAGGTTGTGAAATTGCGCACTTTCTGGCCAGCCTCACGGCCTTCAGCCTCCTTCAGCAAGCGCTCCTTCTTCTCCTTTCTGGCCTCTGGGCGGTACTTCAACAACAGCTTGAACAGAGTCGCTGCTGTGCTCTTATCTAGAGTCTTGGTGAATCTGGTGAGCGCAGGGGGAACCTTCAAACGCTGGCCAAGGACACGCCTCTGCCTCTGAATGCGCACATATCTGGGCCACTTGACCAGCCTGTGCAGATCCTTCTTTGGGGGAGGAGCTCCACCAATGCCTGTAGCAGTGGCAAGTTGTTGCTGACAATAGTGCTTTACAGTGTGAATCTGCCAGTGCTTGCTTATGCTTCAGCAATGCTTTACTATTTGCTGTCAGCAGCAACGCTTCAAGTGAGTAAAAGGTGACGTAGTCTGGTAGGCTGGCAGGCAAAGACTCACCAAAGTTCTTGCTCCTCTTCTCATACAGAGGGTTTTGAGGCTTGGCATCTGCCTTGCTCTTCCTGACGCCCACAGGGGCAGCTGCCACTCGTCTTCCCTTCGGAGCCTACAACACCGTTGAAAGCCTTGAGCTGCTTTGGAAGTTTTGGTTCTTCTGACAGACTGTGCAACACCAGCAACACCATCACATAGCTTGCGAGTGCTGCAGAGCGCGCGCAGTGGCAGCCGACTCAGCTAAACGTGGCAATAAGCGTGTGAATACTCACCATGTTACTGCTCCTGCAACGCCGGAACAGCGCAAGTGAAAGGAACTAGCTTGGAGCTCTGCCCAACTTAGTACTCGGCGGCGCTTTCGATTTCCGTGATCAATTCACGCCGTGCGTGCCAGGCCTGGAACTCAGTCATCAACTCAGCCTGGAACTCATGGAGCAACCCGTCGTTGCATAAGCTTGTGACCAACAAAGTCGGCTTGTTTACGAAAGTTATCGCTCAGTGACGCGTGCATCTGCTGGCTTTGAGAGCGCTGCTCTGTAAACAGGTACGGAAAGCAGTGCAACAGTTGAGTGATACAGCCTGGTCTATGCGACACCATTCGTCAATGGACATTTGCGCTCTGTTGTAGGCGCTCCTTGCAAGCTATCCGTCAGGCTATCCGTCGTGCTTGCTTCACAGTCGATCCTGACAGCCTCAATGCAGCTCGAGGAACTGTTGTATCAGGTCCCAACTTTGCTAGACTTCGCCCGTCCAGAGTGTCTTAAAGCTTTGTCATCCAGCAGCACTACCTTGCGCCGTCTGGTCCATAGTCACGTCACAAATCTCACCGTCCTGGACGTCTCAGAGCCAAGTCAAGAACAGCTATTGGAAACTGCAAGGCTTCTGGTGCAAGGCAACTGGAGTCACCTGAGAAGTCTGAAGCTTTGCTTTTGTCGTGGCTACATGTCCTGTCAGAGCAGTGAGAGCTTGCCCTCAGAGTGGTGGCAGACCCAAGCGGCAGTACAAGTGCGCCACCCATATACAGCAAGCCTCAGCGTCGACTTTGTGTCCCAGTTGAGACAAGCGTCTTGGCCATTTTTGGAAAAGCTTGATCTCAGCAGGAATCTCCTGGGCAAACACGCCATTGCAGAGCTAGTCAGAGCAAACTGGAGCAAGCTCTCCAGCGTTGATCTCAGCGACACAGGGCTCTACACAGCGTCTATGGCAAAGCTAGTCACTGCATCATGGCCTTTGCTGCACACACTGCACCTCAGCCGCAATAACTTCACCGCAGCAGCGCTGAAGTGCTTGCAGCACAGCAAGTGGCCACAGCTCAGCTGCATCAGCTTGGCTTCCAATACGCTGGCGCACGAGGCACAAGGCATTGCGCACCTGTGCAATGCAGGCTTCACACATATGAAGGTCCTGAACCTGTCTGGCACTCAGCTTGAGCCAGCTTTATTGTTCAGCTTGAGTTCTGGTGAATGGCCATGCCTGCATCACCTAGACCTGTCCAACACTATGCTCAGATCAGTTGGCGTCTCACAGCTGGCCAGAGGGAATTGGCCTCAGCTCAAGTGCTTACGCTTGAGATCAAATTACATATGCCCAGATGGAATCCGGCATTTGGTTGCGTCCATCTGGTCTCTGGTTGAGAGCGTGGACCTGAGTTTCAATGGGGGAGCATTGGCTGACTGTTATGAGTTTGCCAGGCTCCGAGCATGTTGGAGCCACCTGAATACTCTGCACCTGAATGGCTGCGGACCAATGAGGGCCTTTGCTGTACCTTTTCACACAGAGTGGAGGTTGCTGCAGTATCTGTCATTGGCTCACAATCAGTTCAAACTCAGAGATGTCAGGATACTTACCTTGGCAGAGTTGCCTGTGCTTCAGCATCTGTGCCTACTTAACAATAATCTCAAAACAGAAGCTGTTGTTGAGCTGAAAGAAGGATGTTGGCCATTGCTGAAAGTGTTGGATTTGAGCCTCAATGACGTGAGCAAGGAGGGTGCCGAGGCTTTGATAATGGGAAAGTGGCCTCTGTTGGAGCGTCTCAGCATCACCATGAGCTGCCTGAATGTTGAAACATTGAAAGTGCTTTTAAAAGACTGTATGCCTTTACTGTGTGTGTTGTACATTTCAGGCTGCCCACTGACATTGACCCATCAGGGACAATTGCAAGGCATTGCATCTGAAGATTGGGAGGGGTTTGAAAACAGACACAGGGCTTTGAATGTCCGACAAGTCACAGGAAGTCAATGCACATATGTTTTGGACACCCCTGCTGGTGTTTCTGCTTGGTCATGGCCATGTATGAAGCTGTTTAGTTTTTATTGTAGACACACACAGGGGAACAGTGCAGTGACCATCCAATTTCCCGGCTGCACTGCAAATGCTGAAACAACAGTAGTCAGGTGGTGATCCTCTGTACTCTCAGTGCTGGATGCACAGGGATGTGTGTCGTGATTGCAGAAATATAGGCGTTTTACTGTAGCATGCTACTTTTCAATCTGATCATTTTATTGAATATGTAAGCTTCGAAGTGGTCTTATGCTCACGGTGCAGCTGCAGCCATAATGCATGAGGGCTGAATTTGCCCAGCTTAAGTCATGAATATCGCGCCCCAATTCCCCAGTAAGGGGCCTATGACGCCCCCTATAGCATCAAATTGAACAGCCTCCACCATTGTCGATGCCTTTGTCAGCATAGTGGCTGTGGTAGTGATCGATCATGATGTCGTGCACATCGCATGTAAGGACATGTAATGCCAGGACGTCTGGCCACAACCCTGAGAAGCATGACAGATGTGGCAATCACCCAGTACACATCAGAAGTATCGCACTCTGATCTAATGAAAATGATCAGGCACATTGTGAACAAAATGCAAACCAACAGGCGCCTTATTCTGGACCTGTCAATTACACTGCTTGTGTTACGCTGCCTAGCGTGACCTCTCAGCAGTTTCTACGCATGTCTAGCTGTGGTTGAGGTGAGCCTTTGGTAATTAGACTGACTGGACAGTACTCAACTTGCAAATTCAGAGTTCAGCACAACAGTGGATCAGACAGCTGCTGTGCCTCCGGATCGATCCAAACTGAACAAAGGACTGTGTACTTGTATGGATAGCTACTAATATACATGGCTTGGTCAATGGCAAATCATCCAGCTGGTCCCCTGTCGGCTGTGGTTCTCCTTAGTTCTTCCTCTAACAAATGCACTCTGTCTCTCAATCTCACATTCTCCTCCCTCAAATGTACTGCCTGTAAGCAATCACACCACACATTTATGATACAGCCTATACCAAAACGAATGTACTGTGGCATGGCTTTCATAAAAGTACTGCACATTCAACAAGAACTGGTTCTTTGATTCTGCTGTGATTTTGGATATTGTTCTGCTCCAGCCGATGGGAGCCAGCAGTTCCGCCACATAGATTGACAGCCGCCAGCAGCGCCCCTTGGAAGCAAGCCAATGCAGCGGTGCATGTGTGCAATATGCAACCCACTGAAGCGAATGGATTGACAGCATGAGCGATGCCTGACCTCCAAGCGCAGGCGTTCTTGCTCTTCTCGGGAGGGCTTGCTGGCTTGGCGTTCTTGCAGCTCCTGGAGCAGCACAGTCATGCTGGCGGTTTTGCCCCTCTCGGTGTCCTGCAGAGCCGCCACTACCTCCTTCATCACCTCATACCCGCCCGTCATGCTTTCCAGCACCTCTTTCAGTGGTCCCAGCAGAGCCGTCTGAGCTCCCTGCACCCCAGCCAGCAAAGTCGGACCAAAACGCATGTCAGCATGCGTTATGGTGGCCTGTCTTGCAACATGAATGTCACAAACATACTGAGATCTGTGTCTGGCATGGTGTATGTACGGACAGATGTCATGGAAGACGTAACAAGGCAGTGTCAAGTGCCGCTCTGCCAGCCTCAAGCACACGTCGAGAAGGAGCAGACAAACCAAAGCAGGGTTACAGATATGGGATGCATTCTGGCGGGGTCCTCCTGCCTACTTCTTGCACTGGACGCTAAAACCTTTGTGAGGTGGCAAATTGAAAAGCCCCTCAGCATTGCAATCGAGCAAGATGTGCAAAAGTGAGAAGACCCCAGCAATACGTGTCGTGACATGCAAGCAAAGCTGCAAGGATAGGCTTACCTGGGTGGAGCGATGGCTGTCCATGCTGGCAACAGAGGTGGACCTGCCAACACCCCTCTTGCCCGGGTCAGCAGCATCCTCCTCCACTATCTGGAAGCGCCCCTTGCGCTTGCCCTTCTCTGCCCCCTCAGCAGCCTTGGCAGTGCCAGGATCCGACATTCGGCTTGAGTCAGGCCCCTCTGTGAAGGAGCTTCTGCCCAAGTAGGGCTGGTTGCCCACCTCCACCTCAAAGGGAGCATGCTGACTGAAGCGACTCCTGTACAGCACATTGAAGGGACAGTGCTTCCAGTGTACCCATCTTCCCTTGTGATGTTGACTGTTGATTTGGTCTGTTACTGGAGATATGAGCTTAGGGAGGATGTGGACGACCAGATACGATACAGGAGCAGGTCATGCTCATACGATGATACTCATGTGAGTTGACAATCTGGTAGACCAGATACATGGCATCACAGCTCAAAAATAGCTTCATGTCATCCGCAGGTGTGCTTGAACAGCATGCCTGCAAGCAGTGGACAGCTTTTTTGCCAAGTGCATCCAGCTGTATGAGATCAAACTTGTTCGGCACGGCCTTATGCTTGTGGGGCCCACAATGGGTGGCAAGACAGCCTGTTACCGGGCGCTGCAGAAGGTGACACGCAGCTTTGTGCTGAACAGCACTTGCGGAAGCAAGATAACATGTTGATAGAGACTCACACTCCGTGATCGGGAGTTGTTGGCTTTGATCCCAGGTTCTGGTCCATGAACTGTTGGCCCTGACCCACAGGCGGTGACATTGGGGGCTGAGCATCACCCTCATACACTTCAAAGCGTCCTTGCTTCTGTACAAAAACCACATATTGGTCAAAGCTCATTGACAGTTGCCACCGTTTGGCACAAACATGATGCTGACACACCAACGTGGAGGAAGTGTCAAGCGGCAGACACAGGTTATTTGAGAAGGTTCACGGAGCCGAGACCTTGTGACACGCCACATGCCAGCACAGACAGCAGACACAGGTTCTGGGATATTTGCCAGATGATGCAGACACGATGTTTGAACCGTTTGATAGCATTGATGACACCAGTAAAGCCATGATGGTTGACACATCGAGCATCAGTGCATATTGCAACAGAAAGCGCAAAGCAGCAGTGTTGCTTGGCTTTGATTTGAGTATGTGACAATATAAGACACCATCGCTTTACACAGCTGTGTCATGCTGGACTCCTTCAAGGAGCAGAAGTCAAGCCTTGTGAAGCAGTACCTTGTGGCCTGGCTTGAGCTGCACAGGCTGCGCCTTGGCCTTGTCTTTGCCAGGAGTGCTGGACTGCAATCTTTCGCTGCTGGACACCCGTGGCAACTGTGAGCTGTCTCGAGCCAGAGGGGGCCGTGCTGAGGCTTGAGGAGACAGTGGGCCTGACTCTGCAGGTGCCCAATGCCGTGTTCAGCATGCAAGCTAGTGTGCAGCGCCAGATGTGGCAGTCCAAGGTCCATGCTCACGGGCCACCAAGGAGGGTCAAGACAGCAGCAGCAGCTGCCAGCCTTTCACTGCGCAAATTCAAGCAGCGCAGGCAGAATCAAATGGGAATGTTTCGTCACTACCCACCCAACCACCCCCCCCCCTTTTGATGCGAGGGCGGACACACGGAGAGAGAGTCAAAGCTGTGTCATGCTGAGGTGTGCATGAACCTTTGCAAGACGCAGCACTGTGCATCTGCACAGCAGTCTGTTACAACCCTTCTTTGGTGTTGGTCAAACTGGTAACTTTGTCTGTCCATGGCAAAGCAAGATCCCACAATGCTGCTCCAACAATTTAAGGCGGACGGCTAGGACAGATTAAGGGGCACTGACCTTGGCTGCCTGTGCCATACTGCACAAGGAAGGGTGGCTGCCCGGTTGACTGCTGGAAGGCTGCTGAGGCAGAGGTCTGGGAGACTAGGGAGGGTTGGGACTGCAGATTGGAGCCTTGTTGGCTCTGCTGGAAGCCTCCTTGGAAGCCGTTCTGTGCAGCCATGTCGTTGAAGGGGCTGGAGCCCGCACCCTGAGCGCTACTCGTGCCCGTGACTGCATCATAAATTCAGATGATCAGGAGAAAGATGAGCAGTGATTGCTGCTGAAGCTGATAAAGCTGTACCATATGGAAGCTTGAATGTACCCCAAGCTGTCTCGTTATAGCCTGACGGCACTGTCCGTTTTTACCTTTCTGTTCTGTTGATGACTCAACTTGCTTGGCAGAAACATGCAGTCATCCTGCGCCTTCAGGATGCTCTCCATATTGTGTGGATGAAGGTAATATGCTGCATGCTGCAACGTGGTCAAGGCAGGACAGCATTCAGCGTCGCCAGTCCAATTTTTGATGGCTTTGTGGCATCAGGCACATGCTACAGCTAAGAAGCACCTGTGGTCATATGACAGCATAGGCGTGGCGAAGCACTGCATAGAATGGTGAGGGAGTGGTGTGACTGGGCGGACCTGGTGTTTCAGCTATGGTGCTCAAGCGCTCTAGGCCTGGGCCCTCTTCATTGGCATTGCGCTTCAGAGCTGCCACATCAAAGTTCCAGCCACTCACACCACGAATGTATGCTTCCTGCATGCAAGCACGATTTCAGCACCAAAAGGCACCCAAGGCAAACCAACGCCGTTGGGACAGCCACAGTTCCAGCCAGACACGAGCACAGCCAAAGATGAAGAGACATGGCCTTTCACTGCGCTGACAGACACAAGCATGCATGTGATGCTGAAAGGCATTGGGCTGTGCTGCAGACATAGCAGGTTATGTTGCATATGAACGTAGGATCTGTCACAGACCTGAGACTGAGCCATTTTAGCAAAGTTGTCTTCTTGAGAGCCATTGGGAGCTTGGCCCTTGCGCATGAGCTTGACACGGTCCACCACCGGTGGCAGGTTGCCCAGCAGGTGCTTCACCAAGTAGCTGGGCTCGTGAGCAGTCTGTGTCACACATTGTGCATCAGGCCAGGAAACTCTTGCTGTCAAGAGCTGCTGAAAAAGCAGATTTTGTACAGGCAGTCATGTCCATTTGGTAGCTGTTCAGGTATGGGTTGAGTTGCTGATCCACAGAATCTGTACAAGCTGATTAGAGACATTGCAAGTGAAAAGGTAACAGTGCTGTAGCTTTGCGTACGTCACTGTAGCCTTACAATACATTGCACGTGAGGGCTGGTCAGATTGACCTTGGACACGAACTACGCCGTGGTAAAGTCTCATGCAGAGACGATGAGCAGTGCAGCCAGGCACTGCAGCATCAGCGTGCTGTGCAGGCTGTCACCAGCTTACCTTAAAGAACTTGTGCTCCAGCAGCTGAGCTGCAGAGGGACGCTTGCTGGCATCCTTGACGAGGCACTTGCCCACAATGTCTCTCATGGCCTAGGCAGTGCAACCAAATAAATAAATCAAAAATAAATTGACATGCTGCAGCACTGCTGTCTTGGCCCTAGCAATGTGCGCTTTACACACAATCGACATGCAGCACTGAGCACCCTTTGGGAAGCTGCAGTGATGCTGTCAGTGTGCTTCACTGAGCTCATCAGATGCAAGAGTGCAAGCAGACAGCCCAGTAAGGTGCTTGCAACAGATGGAATACCTTGGAGAAATGCTTTTTGCCGCTGTCTGACTCTAGGGTAGGGGGAGGGTTTTGAATGGTCATCAGCAGCACCTTCATGGGTGGCAGCTTGGCAAAGGGAGCATGCCCGTGAGCTAGCTCCAGAATGGTGATTCCAAAGGACCAGATGTCTGCCAGGCTGTTGTACCTGATAGGCAACAACAGTGCCGCATGAAGGCCTATGACCAATTGTGGGTGCTTCAGCGTGTCCCGAAAGTTATCCTGGCGCGGAAAATATGTGGGAGTCACCCCACAGGAGGACATCACACAATCACAAAATCCTTGTTGTGATTGTACCGTACCATTAGATCATATGAACCAATTGGGAACAGTTACTGATGTCAACAGAGTCGTTAATTCTACCCAGGACACCAGAGCTGACTGGGCTTTGTTATCGGGCTGTATACTAAAGACGCTGCGTTGTACACTGTCAAGCACATTGCTGCAATGTCAATTGGTATGCACAGAGCGCCGCCAAGGATACATGCAAGGCATGCTGCTGCTCTGTGAAGTACATAGCGTGCAAAGCTGCTGCAGTCAGCAAAGAATGTGACATCAGGCTTTGTGGTGCATACCCTTCTGTCTGCTCCATGACTTCAGGGGCCATCCAGCAAGGGGTGCCGACAAAAGTGTTGCGTGACATCTGCTGATTGCCCCAGGTTCCACCGCGCTCCATTGTGGCCGCCACACCAAAATCAGCCAACAGAACGGTGCCATCTTTGTCTATCAAGATGTTTCCTGCCTGTCAACAATCCATAACTTCATTAGTTTGACGCAATTGGGGTGGTACAAGGGACAAGGTGCAATTCGATGGCAGCGATTTGGGTTGTAGCTGTCCATGAAGTGAATCTTGTATAGCCATATCTTATAGCTTCAAGTGAGCCAGGCATGAGGCAAGGACAGAATACCTTGACGTCACGATGTATCCCTCCATGCCTGTGCATATAATCTAGTCCTTTCAGTACTTCTTTGAGAATAGTAGCAATCACAGGCTCCTCCAAACCCTGAACCATGCATTGGTGCATTCTATCAATTTATGTGCTGTTGATGTATGCAGTTGTGGAGCAGATGTGCATGCCATACCTCTGAGTAAGCAAACTTCATGAGGTTCAAAACAGAACCACCTGCCACATATGGCATGACCATCCAAAGGTTCTGCTGGTGGACAAATGAACAGTGCAACGGCAGCACATTTGAGTGATGCTGTTGCCGCATTGTCTGTGCTTCCCTTACAATCTCCTCCTATGGAAATAAAGTGCGCTCTCAGCTTTAGCAGACCTTAGCTTGCAATCTAGCAGCAGGCAAGCCCGCCCCCTACCAGGCTACAATTCAAATTTTCCAGATCAAGCAGCTTCACAGCCACGTCCTCCCCTGTAGCCTTACATCTGGCTTTCCAGACCTGGCAGAAGAGCATGGTGACAAGTTGTATGTATAACCAGGGAGACAGCATTAGACCACTGAGCACACACAGCATGCTGAGATGTCTTACCGTCGCACTGACACCACGGCCAGCCTCCTCCAGCAGCTCGTACTCGTCAGCTGAGACAGGATACTCCCTGACAAGAGACGGCATGACAGAGTATATAGAGACGAAAAAAAATAGCGATAAAGATAACGGAAAGCTGGCTTGACGATCTTGACGGGTAAGCATGCACACCTTCGCGCAAGACCAAGCAGGCTGCCGTTAGACTTGACTCCAGTCAAAAATGTGCGTGCACGGTCCATGGCTACTGATCTTTGACAGCCAACCAGACCTCTTGGCAGCGTGACGACGTTTGACAAACTATGTGAGCATGCTGGTGCCTGCTACGATGTCTATCGCTCACGTGAGAGCGGGCTTGAGCGCTGCAAGGCAAATTGCGCAGGGTGCTTTGCTGCCTGCTGGCTGGGCCATTGGATGCAGAGACAACCAACTAATGTCAGATTCCTGGTTTTGGACATGGCTGAAAGATTTGGCATGCGTTCAACCTGCACGGCCTCAGGCATGTGTTGGTACTGTTTGATCGCCACGTATGTTTGGTGCAGGCCATCATGAAGCTACTGACCTCACTTACCTTGCATGCTGCCAGTCAGTTTTCCTTGTGGCTTGACAAGTTTTACTACTGTAACAGTGAGGAGATTGGATGTTGCAAGTATTGTATAACAATGTGACTGTTGCAGACATGCAGACAGCATGCATGTATTTGCACATACCATCTATTAAATCAATCAGCTGCATCACGACATGTACAGACAGGCGCATAGTCTGACTCAGAGCTGGCACATGTTTGCGCAGGATTTGACGCTTGCACACTTCAGAATCATGATAGCTTTTCTTGGTTCATTGCACACAGGGGCAAGTTCTGTGAATCAGAACTTATAAAAGACAACACCACATCTGTACTATTGCATGCAAGTCAGGCAAACAGCAGTTTGCATTATATACTAAAATCAATCAGCAAGCTTGCTGATTTTATTGCGTGACAGGGTGCCATCACTTATTGCAACAAGCTGAAGGCACAGTCGGGAGTGTGTCCACATCCCTTATTGCTTGCATCCATTGCTGGCTTTCTTTCTCAATGCTCCAGCCAGCTAGCAAAGATGGAAGTCTGCCATCAAAGGCAGCTAGTTGGTCACATGTGTCATGTGCCCAGGCCATTTCACGGCTCCTCTTGCCTGCACAACACACAGCAGACAAAGTCACAGAAGAAGCTGGCATATATTCCAAGCATCAGCAGCCACATGTACACTGTTGCATCTTTTTTTGCAGTTGTCATGGGCAAGAGTGTTGCATCTGCTGAGGTCTTAGATGTTTGTAGGCCTACCCAGCTTGCTGATGCCTGTTGACAGCGTCTCGAGAGGCACATGCTTCAGGGACAGCATAGGCAGCTCTCCCAGTCTTGCATGCTCAACCACATCCTCTTCTGCTTCTGCAACACACCAGACTCATCAAGTCGCTCTTCAGGTAGCTCAGCAAAACGAGTCAGCAATTGCTGCCAACAGACGACTCCAAAGGCCCAGTTGTGTCATCATCACTCATGATTCAGTGGGTCAGGCAGACAGAGCCTGCTCTCATTTTCCCTAGACCAAGCTTGCAGTTTAGAGTCAGCCCTACAGGGCCCATCAGAATTCTCACAGCATCACATGCCCCTCTTTCACTGTTTGCACAGCTTCAGCATCAGCTTGGCAGTCCAGCTGCCCTCAACAAAGTTTACCCCCCAATGTCTGTCACAGGCTCAGGTTGGACAGGTTGCGCCTCACACTTCAATACACACAGACACAGACAGAGACACAGAGACACAGAGACAGAGACACAGACAGACACAGACACAGACACAGACACACACAGACACAGACACAGACACAGACACAGACACAGACACAGACACAGACACAGACACAGACACAGACACAGACACAGACACACACAGACACACACACACAGACACAGACACACACAGACACACACACACACACACACACACACACACACACAGCAGGCTTGCCTACCTGTGCTTGATACTGGGGAAGGGCATTCTAGCCTGACCACATCCACCATGGGGCACCAGCCATCCCCATCCATGTTGAGGGCTGTGGTGGGGGTGGGGGCGGCGGGGTCCAGCAGGGCATAGGGGGGAGTGGGGGCGCAGGCCATGTGGCAGGGGAAGCTGGCCAGGCGGGCTGGCATCCTCGGGTCATATGACACCCTCTCCTGACGCTGCTGTAACAGCCGCCTCTTGTCACCTTCCCTCCTGCAGTGTGCATTGCCAACACTGCTTTCATTCGTCCATTGCAATTTTTGACCAAGTGTGCATGCTTCAATGGCAGGTGCTTCATTCAGACGCCTCCCTTGGCTTCGCACAGACAGGCTGCTGCAGGCTAATCCGTACAGAGCAGAATGCCAGGCAAGACGTGCATAGCAGCACATCGTTAACACATCACATGCAGCTATACCGGGCACCAGCACAGCTCAGGAGACAAGGGACATGACACAGAAGGCAGCTCACCATGCAAGGTGGTTCCTGCGAGCCTCCTGCTGCTGTGCCTCAAGCCATAACCGATCCTGCTCCCTCCAATACCACTCCTCCTCTTCACTGCCCACACTGCTGCTCAAGCTGCTCATCATCTGCGTCTCAACCCCAGTGGCATCCCACCCACTCTTACCCATTTCAGACCCCAACCTTGACCCCTGCCGACCCTGCCAGTTGGCTGCATGCGCTGCAATGCTTCCACTTGCTGCACTACGTGACTTGTTTCTATGCACAGGCCTGCGCACTGTCAGGTGCTGATGCATGAGTCGTGCAGAAAATGTGCTGCTGCTGACTGACGTCTGTTGTGCCTGGCATTGTGGCCGCTGTGATGCAAGGCGAGTAGGCTGAACCAGCTGCAGTTTCTGCAGGCTGCCTGTGACAGTGGCCACATGGTGGGGGGAATCCAGCAGAGCATAGGCCTCTTGGATGCTTGGCAGGGACTGGAGTTTCAAGTAGCGCTTCAGTGAGTTGAGCTGCAGCATAAGTCAGCACCTCATCAAGTCTGTGCAAGCACAGCGGCTGAGTCTATTGCAGTGAGTCAGTCAGAGAGATGAGAAAGACAAGCACAGAGACATCCATATAAAGAGCTTGCTTGCTGTTGAGGCATATGGCAACGCATGCAGCAGTTGAAGGCAGGCATGGTGCGCTGCATGATAAGCCAGACATTTGACAGTCATGCCAAAAGCTAATCCACCTCAGTGATGTTGACCCACGGCCCACTCAGCTTCCTCTGCACCTGCTGTCTCAGTAAGACAGCACAGCGAGACAGCATGTCCAGCAGGTGAGGGTATTGCAGCACACCATCTTGTGCTGGCGCCTCTGCACTGTACTGCTGCAGCAGGCCAGTGACCTGTCTGACTGACAGCATGCCTGGAATCACCTGCACCATTCACCAGGCATCAGACATATGCTGGCACAAACTGACTGGCCATACACACACAGCAACTTGCAGACAATGCACTGGCAAGGAGTAACACGCAAAAAATCTTGTTCATGATTGCAGCCCCAGCTGCAAATGCATAATTCAGGCAAATAGAGGTGCTGAATGTGTCAAAGTCTCTCTCTAGTTGCTGACAGACACTGATGGCAGACCCAGGGTGACAGGCACACCTTGAAATCAGTGAGAAGGAGGATGAGGTGTCCTGCAAGCATGCCCTTCTGGGTGTGTCTGAATTGTTCCCAGGATGCATGACCAGCCAAGGATGGCAGGCTGGCATACCATGCAAACACCTTCTTCAGCATGGCATCATGTCTGGCCACCAGATCCTGCATGCCGCCAGTAACTTCACCATGGCATGCAATCTCTGCAGCGGTATCTGCACGTATGGCATTGCTCACAGCCATGTATAGGAGGTAGAATTTGGGCTTCCGAAGCAAGCATGGCGTAAAAAGCTAGGGCATGCGGCTGGGTACTGACCATGGATACTGGGGTAAAGAGACCTTGGAAGGGGCTGCTGCTGGGCCCTTGTTGTGCATGTGGCAAGACCCAATGACACAGCAGGCGCCGGAATGCCTCATCCTGCAAAACCAATGCCTCACTTGACACATGGGGAAGCCTGAGAATGCAAATAACATAGAACCAGAGAAGCAATGGTATGTCAGGAAGGTATAGTCTCACCAGATTGGACAGCTTGTTGAGTTTGACTGCAGCCACGCGCCGCAGGGCATCTACTAGACCATCCTCTGAGAGACCCAAAGCCTGAACAGTGCACATTAACATCACAGCCACAAATGCACATTGAACTTTACCTTTCATACAAGCATTGCTAACAGCTTGCCTTTCTGTGACAGGAGCATAGACACGGCAGTAGGGGCTCAAGCAAAAAGAATACCTTGTGGTGAGAGGCAGCTGTGGTTGCTGCCCAGGCTGCCTGATACACCTCTTGGCCCTCCAGCAGCCCAAACCTTGCAGCAACTACAGCTTCACAGAGTTGCACATCTCAAGCAGGCAGCAGCAAGAATCTGGACTGTGCATTTGTTACTTGCTGCAGGAGTGCCGGCCTTACCTGTTTGTCAAAAGCTGACAGTCAGCTAAGAGATGCAGAAAGTCTGATGTGTCCATGCCCTGAACCGCACCCTGCACTTTCCATTCATGCGCAGCATTACAACTTGCAGCTGCTGCTCTGAACCTCACTACTTTCAGCTAGGCTACAGTGCCACCCAAGTAGATCAGCGACATAAAGATTCAGGTCCACGACATTCAAGGCTAGTAGTACAAGGCAGACGCATGTGTTCCTTACATGGGAGTTGTATGCATGATGCACTTGAGCCAGATGGTGATGCAGCTCCTCTGTGTCCATGGCTTCTGCAGCCTGAATGTAGTGTTTTGTCAGATCATTTTCATTTGTGCTTCATGCTGCCTGAGACCACACTCAGTGAGTACATGTATGCCTCACACATATGCTTGGACTCACCTTTTTTGCTTGCTGTAGCTGCAAAGCAGACAAATGCAACTGTGAGGACAGCGCAGCAAAAAGTGCAGGGCTGTCTGGTTCCTGGATTGATCTCAGTGGTTGCTTTGCTCCAGTTGATGAGCCTTGGCCATTCTGCATCAGAATGACTGATTGGTTTTGTGCAGGTCAGCGCAAGGGAAAACTGCAGAGGATGGGTGGGATAGGGGGAGGGCTAGGGGGAGGGCTAGGGGCTGAACTTCAGCCACGCTGACACCTCACCTTTTGATGGAGCCTTGATTGCACAGCTTGCACATCGGCCAAGCCCTGCAACTAACACATCTTATCCATTGAAGCGTAGAGGGGGATGCTGGACTGCAACCAGCACGGCATACCAAGAACTGGAAGAGAGCCTGCACTGCCTGTGCAGCTTCGTCTACAGTTGTGGATTTTAACAAGGACTGAGCTTCTGACGGCATGGCGATCAAACTTTGACGGCTAATTCAGTACTGTTTCTCATCATCCATAAGCAACCCGGTCTGCGAGCTCGACGGCATGCGGCAAGTCCTATGTCGGATTCAAGAACTTGTCATGCGCAAAGTTCCTACTCCAATGCAGCAACTGTCACGGGTAGTAAGGTTCGGACGTGGTCAACAAGTATGCATGCTGGTTGAAGTCGAAACAAGGCACCAGACAATATTACTTAACAGAGATCACCTGCATCAAATTCAAGCAAAGAATGCATACCAAGAAGGCTTATTTTTCACGGTTGCACGGGTCTGTTGCTTGTAGCGGCAGTCCCTTGATGCTGCCCAATGCAAACATTTGGGAATCGCACATGCATGGCGGCGTGCGTTCAGCGCTTCGCGTAGCTTTAGTTTTCTTGATTAGTCACAGTGTAGTCAAACTTGCCAAGCGCCTCGGTTGGCATCGTGAAGCTGTCGCAAACTCAGACCAGACACACCGGCAGAGACTCCTCTACCTTCACCTGCAATCTGTCAAGTTGCTGGTGCGGGTTTGCCCATTGTCACTGTTAGCTTCTCTGGCGGTAGGGCTCGTCTACTGTCTCGTGCAAGGCTGACGTTGGCCCCACCACTCGACGCCTGTCGCTCTTGAGCAAGCCTCGCACCACACAGAACTTTCAAAAGATCAAGATGGGCTGCAGCCCATCGGCCCTTCGGCATGGAGCAAAAGGAGCAAACCCTATCCAGCAGGTCCGGTCAATACTTGAGCGTCAACCTGATTGAGTCATACACAAGTTTTTGCAGAGCGCTGAGATGACTTGTGCTAAGCTTCGCAGGAGACTCGAAAGGAAATAGTCCAAGTCGAGAAGTCCTGGACAGATATTCCTGGTGTTCCTCCTCCAGTCAGGCTAGAGGTCAACGCCACTTCTCAGTCCCAAATCAGCAGCAATCCGATCCTGGGCGATGGGCCCACGTCTGGTACCTTTCCAGTCCTGCTTGCGACAAGAACGCTGGTGTCTTTTAAGGCTTGCTCAATTGCTGGCTGTGTGTGTCGCACAGCTTTTGCTGTCAGCGCTGCCCTTCTCTTTGTTGCCACCATCAGCAACTTCATGAGTGTAGGACAGCCAAAACACGTTGTGTATACCAAGAGTGCATGTTTCTGTACCCAACAAGTGTCATGAATGCAGGGCCCAGGAGGAGACCCACTGTGGACCACTACAAGGGCGCTGTGCCTCCTCACAATGAGACAGAGAGGATGGAGGCCTTCACTGGCATAGGCCTGAGCAATGCACCACATAATCCTCTTACAGCCAGACTGGCACATGTACTAGCAAAACTGCTTCAGGTGTGCCCAACAACTGTGCACATCATGTCTTTACTCCCTGTCAAGTTCCTGACCAATGAAGTCATATGACGCAACACCTGTTGCCTGAGTCTACCTCTGCACATCACAGCGCCCAGTCCATCAACCTGCAGTGAATCAGGACAGACAAATTGCTGTCGATGCTGCAAAGAGACAGACCTTTGGTTTGCAGGTGTCATGCTGTAACATCCATTTCATCAACGAAGGAATCTTCCAGGTCAATACCTCCCAGGTCATGGCATGCTTCAAGGCAGACTACACCCCTGAGGACATACCCCGCAAGCTCTCATTGTGCACCTGGACTCTGCTGCCTGAGTTTCCTGAGGTCCTCATTGTGCCTGATGCCCTGCAAGACATCAGGTCATATCCTCACTGGCTGCTGTTTGCACATCCCCTGACAGCAACCCCTGTCTTTGGACTGCGACATGCATCAGTGCATGACTCAGGTCCTTCTGTCCATAGCTGTTTGCAAGTTGCATCAGATTGTGCTGATGCTGGCCTTTGTGGGTAACCTGCTGGTTTTTGGAGCTCTGCTGTCACAGTGAACAGATTTGCAAGGTTGTCTAGACTGTACACAACTGCTTGCCTTTCTCACTGTCTGCATGCACTGTCAACGCATGTTTAGCTTGTTGAAGAGCTGCACAGCTAGCATCATGGAAGGTGTGTTTGTGTCATTCCTGCAGATTCCGGGACCACCCAATCATCAAAGGGGAGCCACATTTCCGCTTCTACGTGGGCTGTCCCCTGGTCACCTTTCAGGGCAACCGCATTGGCAGCCTGTAAGCTGTACTATCATTTTTTGCTTTTTTGATGTCGCATCATGAGCAAGTTTGCCATCTGCCGCATCACATTGCACGCTACTACAACAGCGTAGGTGATCCTGCCTGCTCATTGTGGATCACGTTTGAACTGTTGTGGTGAGCAATCGCATCATCTCAAACATTCAAGAAGCAAATGCAACACCTGGTTGATGTCATCGGCATGTCATCAGACCATGCAACTCTTCTTGATGAGCTGCTTACATGATTGTGATGGAAGGGCACATGGCACAGGTGTTGCTTGGATGCTCAGCCACGCACGCTCACTGTACAAGATGTGAACATGCTGTGCAACTTTGCTGAGCTGGTGGTGAGAGAGGTGGAGAAGAAGCACGTGGTAAGGGCTACTCTGTAATCATGCAATTCAGTCATGCAACATATGTCTTCTCCAGAACTCCGGTACTTGCATGATGTGGTAGGGTGTGCCTGTCATTGCTGGAGTCCTGCCATGAGTCATCAGGCTTACACAAGGACCTGCAGCATAGGCACAACGGCGCACTGATGTTGTTGCCTTGATTTAGAGTGCAGCACAGCACAAGGTGTTTTCAAATGCATGTGCCAAAGATGAGTTCATTGTTCATGCACCTTCGACAGCCACCAAGCTTGTAAGCCAAGCATACAGAACAGCCGCTCTGTGTCAACCTATCAACACATTCCCTCACCAAGTTTGAAACTCTCTCTCTACATGCATACCTGTGTGTCCATGTCAATGCTGAATGGTAGCTGCTTTGGTCAAGTCAGATGCCCAGTCAGCAGCACCTCTTCATGACAGAGCCGCGCCAGCTTGTAGCATGTGTGTGTGGCATTGACAGACTGCTTGGGCGATTGCACAATGACAGGTGGAGGAACTGAACAGAGGTGTGTTGGGCAGTGTGCCAGACAAGACAGCAACATCAGACTACTACTCAGAGGGCGTGATGATCATTGATGCCGCTGACCCCTACTCAACCCCAATCATGTGGCTCAACTCCATCTGCTCAGACATCTTTGGTGAGCAACCCTCTGTTGCTCACTGCTGCTGCACTTGTCATGACGACTATTGCAAATCTGATGATGCTGTCAGTAACCTCTTGTGTTGTTTGTAGCCTCTGTTTGTGGAAGGGGGGTTTTGGCTTGTAGGCGCCATAGGTGCAGAGTGACATCAGATGTGACCCTGGCGGTTGTTTGTTAGAGAGACTATACTGACAGTCTTCATTCAAATTTATTGACAAAACAAGCTGAGATGGCCTGATTGGTTGCCAGGGCTATTTTGTGCCATGCATGCCTGTTGACCTGGCCTGAACATGAGCCATGTGCGTCTGTACAGGCATTGATGACGAGACGGCATACAAGAGCGTCTTGGGAGACCTTGTGGCCATAGTCGATGAAACTGAGGTGAGGATTGAGCACCAACCATAACACCTTGTTGGCGTTACATGGCTGCATTGTGGCATATGACAAACTGGTGCTGTCATGCTTGTCAATACACTGGCCAGGTGCAGCAGGCCCCCATTGTGATTGTTGACTTGAGTGGTGATCATACATATGGTTGGGCAGGAGTAGAGCTCTACAGCATCAATTACCATCACGTCCTCTGCGCAATGGTCTGATGTCGCCCCATGCTGGTGTGGAACAAAGCTACAGGCAGTCAGTGCATGCAATGTACTGTTGCAAGCTGATGCAGTGTAGTGTCACAAGCTGATGTGCTGTGGCATCTTGGACCTGAGACTGCTGGTGTTCAAGGTTTGATGCACAATGCAAGTGTGCTTCTTGGTGATGGCCATCTCTTTAGAGTCAAAGAATGTGACAAACAGCCTTGCAGCTGCTTTCAAGCTGTACCAGAGGCCTAAGCCACTGATGTCTGCTCTGGACAAGCGCAGAAGTGTCGTCTCTTGTTGCTCAGTTGCTTAGGTGATCCGCCACGACACACATCTGTCAGTCTGTAAAATGATGCTGGCAAGCACTCCTGGTGGAAGCTGTCTCAGAAGGCAAAAGCCTCGTGACAACACTAGTGCAGACCATTCAGTGATTTGTGTGGTGCTGGTTTCAGGAAGGTGAGAAGTCCAAAACTGAGCAGACAGTGACTTGTATCAGAGGGGGTGATGAGATCACGTTGAAGGCCTGTAAATGCAAGACAGGCAGCGTCAGCATGGTGGATCTGCGCTTCAGGTCTGTCTTCTTGCTCACTGCCTTTGAAGGCTGCCTGTTTCTGTCATGCCAACCACTCCAGACCAGTACCACCTTGGGATTGCAATGGTCCTGCCCCTTTACTGCACCCTCCCCCTTCTTTCGCCTCCCACAGCAACAATTGCACTCCCCTCTCCTCCTCTTCCTTCACCTCCCAAAGCACCAATTGCAGTCAACCTGCATGTTGCCCTCTTTGTACTTAAAAGTGCCTGACTTACACACTACTGCTGCCTAATACTTGGCTTCTCATTAAGTTGACGCCGAAAGGTGTAGTCTTTTCTTTTCTTTTCTGCCCGGAAAGTACAACAAAAAACCTCAGGTGTGCCCTTGCAGGTCTATATTGCATGCGGTTCTGCCTGACATATGTCATGCCTTTTCACATTCTCTGTTTATCAGCACTCATGACTGCTCTTGCACATCACTCAGCCAGAACAAAATTTATGCTGCAGCACTTGACTGTTGGCATTTGACCATTGCTTCAGGCCGGTCACAAGCGACATGGTGGATGACCAGATGCCTTTGATCGGCATCCCATCGTTCATCAAGTCAGCTGGGCCCACGGCACGTGCATGCAGCAACTACTTCGTGTCCGTGCGTCCCACCATGGCCGGAGTGCCGGGCGAGCTTCTTGAGGCCGCAGAGGATGCTGAGTCAAAGCCAGAAGCGGGTGCAGCAACTGGCATTGTGAGGATGCCTACAATCACTACGCTTACCAAGAGGGCACCATCAGTAAGCAGACGCAAATGACACCATTTTCATGCTTGCATTTATCCATTCATCCATAGATCCATCCGTCATCCATCCATGCATCCATCCATTCATTCATTTGTTTGTTCATGAAAGACAGGTCTCCCTTGAGGGTCAGGCACACTCAGTCCTGGGTAGCTCTTAGCTACTTCAGGGCTTCAGTGAGCATGATGCACTGCTGGAGCCCACAAGGCAATCAGCCAGCCCTTGTCCCTCACTAGCACCTTCTACTACTTGACAGAGGCACACAAGCACAGACAGCTTGTTGCCTGCCCTATGCTGAGGATGGATGCTGGTCATGCAATGGTGCCAAAGTCATGTAGACATTGCAACTGCTGCTTATGGATGGAAAGCAGACGCCCTTCACCAAGCTCACATACAAGACCTATAGCTGCTTGACACAGGTCTCTCATGATATCTTGCTGATAGGCGTTCCATCTGCTGATTGCTCCTGAGTTGGCACATGCTGGCATGCAGATGTCTGGGATGTTGGAGGGTGTGGAGCTGGGCCAGTTCATCATGACCACTCAGAGGGGTCGCCTCTTCCGGGGTATCTACAATGGCGAGCCTGTGACGGTCAAGGTAAATGCATCTGCCCACCTTGCTATCCTGTGCGCATGCTTCCTGTAAAATGCTGTTAAGTAACGCCGGCCTCGTGGAGGACTTGCTGTGCAGTGTGTTGTTGAGCTGTCTTTCATTTCGAGTGGCAGGTATTTCTTCTCAGCATGACAGTTTTCTGCGTGCTGCTAATATATGGTAGGATCACGCCAAAATGAGGTCAACACCAAGAAAGCTCCACATGGAACAATCTGCTGTGCAAAACAGTTGTGGACTGTATCTTTGGAGCAGTGCAACCTCACAAGGCTCTCCCACTCTTTCCCCCAACCCCCTCCCTGCCGCTGCCCTCATGCTGCTCCCCCCCCCCCAACTCAGGGTGCATCGTGTCATAGTATCATGCGCTGTGATGTGAGCATGTGTGACTGGACACAGCATGCGGTGCAGGTGGTTGAGCAACAGGTACCTGGGGAAGAGCCAGTGCACAGTCACCTGTGTGAGGCCCAGCTGACTGACCGCCTCATCCACCCCAACATTGCCATCACCCACAAGACCATCAGCAGGAGCAAGACGGTGAGGCTTACCCGCAAGGTCATGGCCCTCAGGCCTAGGCCCCATCACCCTCACACGCTTTATCGGTACCACATGCATATACCTGCTCTCTGGCTCACCCAAGCCTTACAAATCCTCACCTCACAATTCTTAGCCTTTTGCTCACTCACTTTCTCACACTCACTCACTCACTCACTCACTCACTCACTCACTCACTCACTCACTCACTCACTCTCATTTGGGCTCAGACAACCGTTTTCCTGCATCAGTGGCCTTGCTTGCGTGGCTTGTGCAAGCCATCCAACCTTGCTGGATGATGATGAGGCAGGAGTGTAGTGAAAACATGATGATTCATGCAGGCTCTGCACCTATGCACAGACACGTGAAGTGTGCACGTCCTACCAGCTTATGTTTGGATGATGTGCATGTCACATGCTGTGGCTCACAGCTAAAGGATGATGTGTCTTGTTTCCAGACTGGTAGGAGCCAGTTGAGGCGCTACAAGGCAAAGAAGTTGCTGGTCTCGGAGGGCGAGGCATCGCAGCCCAAGGCCAAGTCCCAGGTCTTGGAGTTTTGGTTGGTCAGAGAGTACTGCGACAAGGGCTCTCTCTCGGTGCGCTTCCTCCACACCGTCATGACCTGTCTGTCAGGCTGATGTTAGCTTTGCGCTGTTTGTGTTGCAAGGGCTTGAACTGCATTGTCAATGCCACAATGTCTGATACTAAATCACTGGTGCTGTCAGTGTATGTCCAATGTCTGCCCTTCATCTGCGAGTCAGGCTGGCCAGGCAAGCAGGCAGGTCAAGCAGACCTTCTAAGGGTCCAGTGAAAACTTGTCCATCAGCAGAGAGATGAACGGAAAACACCAAAAAAATGTTCCAACTGGACCAAGCAGTCTACATGCATGAAAAATTCTTTGGCCAGCACCATCATTGGTCGCAAAGTCTGCTTGGCTGAAAAGCACCAACTGTACTGTCAGGACCAACATCATCAAGCCCGCAACTCTACTGCCATGCAAGCTCATGACTCATCATGACCGTTTGAACCATGTTGGTTGATAATCTCATTCCACGCGGAGGTCCCCCCAGACTCAAAGCCTTGTGCTTGCAGACGTATCACAACAAGCCACAAAGACCTGCAGCAAGCATTGCTACAGCGTGGGCCTTTCACCTCATCATCATCACAGATGCTCAGACCAGATTGCTCTGTACAGACAAGACTTGCCCTGCACATACATAGCTCATCATGAGCAGAAAAGCGTAAACAGTGTGAATAATATCATCATCATCACATTGCCCTGCTGTTCATGCGTCTGCTGACCATGCAACATACCTCTGCAGGAAGCAATGGAGCGTGGCTGGTTCATGACAGAAGACAGCGTCATCAACTCTGCGCCTGCTTCTGATATGGTCGCGGTGTATGCAACAGCCAGGGACATTGCATGTGCCATGGCATATGTCCACAGCAAGGACATCATCCATGGAGACCTGAGGGGTGACAGCCTGGGCCTGGCCAGCAGCCCTCAGGACCAGCGTGGCTTCATTGCCAAGGTATCTTTCTGTGGCGTGTGACTGTTGTCACCATTGTGCTTACAGCACCGCTAGGTATCACCTCCTAGTAGCTTTGGGCTGCTGCCTCAGGCGGCTCCCAATCTGATTGCCAGAAGGCATAGATTTTTCTTCCTTGTTCTTCTTACCTCCTAGTACTTTGCATTGCCCCACAGCAGCTCACCTCACTTTGCTCTCATCTTACCCACACTTCGCCTCACCTGGCCTCACCTCACCTAAATTTACCTCACCTAAATTCACCTCACCTGGCCTCACTTCATCTAAACTTAACTCATCTAACCTCACCTCACCTCACCTCACCTCACCTCACCTCACCTCACCTCACCTCATCTCAGGCTATGTAAACCTTGCGTCACAGCAAGGCCAAGATGGCTCACTGTTATGTGGCTCAGTTGCCTGTGCAGCATGCATGCAAAGACAACTCACATCTTCCTCACTGCCACTTTTAGGCCAAAGATATTCCCGTATGCACTGCTGTTTGTCTTTGCAGCCATGTACACTTCCTGTCTTTGGGAGTCATCACAGGAGTCAGCTAACAATCACTGAGAAGTCAACAAACACCAAGCATGACGTGTTCAGAAACACTTGACAACAGCCCTTCCATGGTCAATGCCACATGTCTGCCTACCTGTCTGTTGTGATTGACCATTTGCCATATGGCGTGACAGCACGCAGTGACTGTGCACTCAGCAGGGCAGGCACAAAATCAGCGCATTGCATGCAGCAATGCTGTCATCACACTCATAGATTTCCAAGAAAGGTCATCGCATTTTGGAAGCTAGCAAGATGATGGCATGTGATGAACATGAGTGTGTGGGTGGCTTCAGGTGATGGACTTTGATGTGGCAGTGAAGGCACAGGAGGGCCCAGTAGCATGCAGCAGTGTGGTCACCAGCTTCACCCACATGGCCCCAGAGATGATCGCAGACAAGCAGGTCACCAAGGTTGGTTCACCGCCCTGCTTGAGAATGCACATGCCAGCAACAATCTTGTTAACACTGATCATGTGCACAGCTTGAGGAGGCACCTGCTGTCAAACAAGACACACAGAGCAGCATTTGGGTGTCACTTCTGTTGCAGGAGCCTGAAAACGTGTGGGTTGTTGGCGATGCAAAGACCGCTTGCAGGCAAAAGACACAAAGTGTTCTCATATGGGCATCACTAAGCACCTGTGCATCACTAAGAGACCGCACCCTTGCAGGCACCTGCCACTGAACCAGGCGGATCCACCACATGCATGCCATTTTGAACTTGTGCATAGCACGACATGCAAGTTCCTTTGCCATTGCATGGGCTGCTGCAGGCTGTATTACCTTGACAAGTTTGCCATATGCCATAGCATGCTGTGCAGCTGTTACAAAGGTTGTGGTGCTTGCTTTGGGCTCAGTGCAGGTGCGTTGGTCCCCAGATTGCACAGTTGCTCAAGCAACCAGTATGCACAACTCATCAGTAGACTTGCCATGTGCATGGTCAAGCAGACTGGAAGCTTCTAGAGATGACGTGTGCAGGCAGTAGATGTGTATGCGTTTGGGGTGATCATGTGGGAATTAGTGAATGGAGAGGAGCCTTGGCTGGGTCTGACCAATGATGTCATCACCGCCAATGTTGTGCAACACAAGATGCAGCTGGCATTCTCTGAGTATGAGGCTCCTGCATACACGGTGCGTCTGCAGCCTCTCTGCACCCAGCAACCTGCTTGGCACCTCTTGGTGGTTGCCCAAGACCAATGCCCAAGACCACTTGTGCAGCTGCTGCACAATTGTGCGCAATCTGCTGGGGTCTATGCAGGATGTGATTTGAGTTGATTGCGCTGCTTCATGTACGAGCAGCAAGCTGATGATTTGATGCACAGCTTATCTGGACAAGATGCCATCATGCTTTGAGTGCCAGATGTATTGTATGCCAGGCTCATGTGCTTTGTGCATGCTTTGTCGTCTCTTGTTCTTGAATGTTTTGCAGGCTTGTGCCTGTTGCAAAAGCTTGGCTTGGGGCGTGGCATGTTGCCGTGTTGCCTATCCTCCTATATGTGTTGCCTATCCTCCGTGATTTGTTGCCCATTCTTCATGGGTTGTTGCCCATCCTCCATGGGTTGTTGACTGCTGCAGGAGCTTGCACTGGAGTGCATGGCCTATGATCCACAGGCAAGACCAACATTCCAGCAGATTGAGGACAGGCTGACACAGCTGCAAAGCACTGTCCAACCGTCTTCAGAGAGAGCTTTTCTCAGGGCTGTCGCTGCTGAAAAGGCAGCGTGACGGTTCCTCTGTTGGCTGCCTGATCTTTTGCAGTTTGTGCCATCTTCTGGTGCTTCAGGCATGCTTTGAGTGGATCAAATTCAATCTCTGTATGCAGAGTACTGCTGCAGCATGTGAACAGCTGCTGTTACAGACTGTGAAACAGCATATTGTGGACATGCTGCAGCAGCCTGCCAAGACAGCATGACTGGTTCCAGGCATGTACAGTCCCCAACCCTGACCACAGCCCTATCTTGCGCTGAGTTAAATAAAGCAGAGATAGTGGTGAGACTGCTGCTGCATCTTTCTTTGTACTGATGGCTTCTTGCTTTGCAAAGTACATATGAAATGCATTGTCATAGACCATGTGGTGGCCCTTCCTGCCATGCGAAACGTGCACATGGCCATAGATTACCTTGCTCTTAAAGTTGACATTATCGGCCGTGTAATACAGTGTAAATAGTGACCTGTCACAGTACAGGAGGTCAAACTCATGACTGTTCACTGACCTCATTACCAAGCTTGATCAAGCTGCACCTGACAGTGTCACAGACAGCACCATTCATGGGTGTCCAGTAAAAGCATTTCCCTGCACATTGCCCACCATGTGCAGCTGACTGACTGAGTGTTGTCCCAATGTCGCATGCAGTCTGCACATCACTGAGACATATAACCCGTTCAACACAGCTTGCATGCATACAGACTCACATGATCTGCACTGTCACCTGATGTGTCAGCAACAGGCCAAAAGTTGATCAACAAGTAAGTACACAGGTCAGAAAGCAGCAATTTGAGAATTGTAGAGTAGAACAGCACAATGTCATTTGCAGCATTGCCTCAGCCCTTTCATTGATTTAATGCACCCATGGCGCGTCACTGTCTCTGCAGCAAAGGTCTGACGGAGTGCTGCACCTTTCATGTACATTTGCTTGTTGCACTCTGGCACAGCCATACAGGAAGCTGTAATGTCATAAGGAAGGGTAACTCAAACCACAGGGAGCTGGCATTTGCAGCTCACATCTTTCACAACATACAACATCAGCACAACCCGTCAGCACACTGTCTGAAAACGATCACAAACGAGGAGGTCCTCAAGGCTGAAGCTCAAAAGCGCATGAAACAAAGAATCGCGATGAAATCTGGAGCATGAAACAATGCCATTAAGGGGTAAATTGTAGGACTTGGACCAGAAGCAAGGCCTAAGCAATGACAGACCTAGGAAGAATAACCCAATTGATTAACAAATTGCTTGCTTGTCTTGTTGAATCAATCAGACGAAATTGAACCAGTAAGCTCTCCTGAACAGGTAGAAAACAGAGGACAGGCAGTGTTCTGCTCCACAGGTCCTGTTCCTATTAATCCTGGATTAATAACCTCAACAGACTCAATGGCTGAGTTGGCAACATGACATGAACTGTGACAAAGGCAATATGCAGCATTGCAAACGGAAATCTATGGCAAGCTTGATATTCGTGATTGAGTCTGTCACTGAGTTGCCACTGTTGCTCCTTGTTGAGACATCAGCAAGGCTTTTGTCTAGCACTACGGCTGACGGCAAGGTGACACCTTTACTGAAACAGCATACTAGAAGCATGTCCCTTGCAAGCCATGACCACAGCTCCGATGCAGGGCAGGCTGGAGCCTTTTCATGGCTTGTTTCAGAGGCTGCAAGGAAATTTGCATGCTGGTGTTTGCCTCTTGCAAACTTTTTTGTCTATGCTACAGGTCTCTTTCCAGTCATGGCCATAAATCTTTTGCTCCTCACAAGGCAGCCCCAAGGTCATTCAGGGCTCGTTTCCAGAGCCCAGTCACTCCAGCTTCTGCCGGTCATTATTGTCTTCGTCTCAGCATTGCTTCTTGCACTTGGCCTGTCATCATTGACCGACGCCAGGACTTCTCTTGACTCCCTTCCACTTCAGCCTCACAGAAACTTAGCAGCAAGCTCAGAGGCAGGGTTGACAATCGGCGTCCCAGACTCTGCTAGCTTTAGCGGAGCCTTGCCTATCATGGTGAAGTCCCTGAACCTTAACAAGCACTGCTCCATGCACTTGGCCTCAATCATGACATCTACATCACGCTCCTTGCCATGCAGGTTCATGGGGCCCTGAATGTAGTCTGAGTGCGCTGTGTCTCTCCTTTCCTCCTGGGACTCTGACCAGTGCACAACCGGCCTGATGCCCTTTGGCCATGTCTGAACAGCTTTGAAGAAGGCCTCCTGCTCGGACCAATCACCTGTACGTTCACGGGCATGAGTGAGAGACACCCACATGAGCTGTGCCATGTGGGCCTGCCTTTACAAGACATGATAGTCTTACGCGAGACTGAAGATTGCAGCAAGCACCACCAGCAAGACAGGACATGCACTGTGACATGCATTGCATGAGGATGAACAAAGATATGCCATGATGCGATGATGATCGCTCCAGTGAGGCACTAGGATGCAGCATGCACACACAGAAACGAAAGTCTGTTGGATGCAACAAGCCAACATATTTCACAGCTGGTCAAGCAATGCTTGGAGACCTCACCTGGGCAAAACCTGTGATGGTGGAAGTCAAAGACGATGGGGATATTGCACTTGAGACTGAGAGGCAGCAGGTCCTTCACAGAGAATCCAGAGATCCAGTCATCATTCTCAACAGTCAACCTGGCTTTGCAGTTGTCACTCAAGCGTTCAAAGCCCACAGCAAAGCGGTCCAGTGTGGTAAGCTTGTCACCATACACCCCCCCAATGTGAATGTTGATCTTGTTCCAGTGACTTGGCTTGAACCCCATCATATCTAGGATCTGCATGAGCATCAGTCGCATCACACGCACTGCTTTGCAGCCAAAGCAGAGCATGACCAACAGCCAAGTAAAGTGCTGACAGAGGAAGACCAGAAGCTAGTTGTGTTTTGTGGCACAAACAATAGCATCACTGACGTTGAATGTTCAGGACCAGGGCATGCAAAGCAGCTTTGCACAGCTCCTGCACGAACCAAAAAACTGCAACACTGTCAGCTGGTTGTACGTATTCCATACTCTGTTGTGCAAAAAGCATGTGGACTTAAGCTTGCTTGAAGGACTGTTGTGTGAAGTTCTTTCAGTACATGGAGTGCTCATCTGGCACATATTGCATCCAGCAGCATCTGGTAGCTTGCTGTCATTCACCACAGATTTGCTATGTGAGGGCAAGCTTGCCTGTGAATGCACTTCGAGCTCTTTCAGGCTCTTCTTCAGCAGGTCTTCTGTTGTAGCTGCCACCTTGACAAAGTGTGAGGGGTGGAACGTCAGCCTCTGCTTGTATGCACGAGCCAGCTTCCCGGCAAAAGCCAGCTCATCTGCAATGGCGGGGAAGTCTGGCAGATCCTCCATTTCATAGGCCGAGGACCAAGGCAGCAACGCGCTTGTCATCCTGCACATACTCAATCAACAGGATGTCATCTCCCTGGAACTGCATCCTGCATGATGCCTACAACACAGAGACAGCGACTGTGTCTATTCTGTCCTCCTTTGTTGCTCTTGCCTGAGCATTCGATGCACACGCAGAAGCGGACACCCTGGCCTGACTCAAGCCAGGAGCAGAGACATGCTGCTTTTGCCTGAACATCAGATACACGCACAACCAGACACCCCGGCCTGATTCATGTCAGGAACAGAAACATGACGTGCCTAAGACCGAAGCCAGGCACTGGCTGAACACACAAAGGCTTGTATGCAAAGAGCACTTGGCGGTCCGATGCATGGCACCTGAAGAAGCGAATGCCATGTTCATGGTTCCACTGGATAATAGCCTTCAGGGCTTTCACATTCTCCAGAGCTAGCTGGCTCACATAAGTCATCCCTTTCTGCTTGAACGTCACCAGACGCATGTCCCTGTCACACACACAACTCACCCAATCTATATACACTCACCTCAAAACATTGTAGATTTACAGGAACATGGCATGAGTGGTGATACTTGTTTGCATGGGTGATGCTTGACAGACTGGGTTGATGCATACACAGTGGCTACTAAGCCGCCATGAGATGCATGTCACGGAACATGCTACAGACAGGCAATTGCCTTATGAGCAGAACAGCCCAGCACTGGAAGGGCTTGGACAATGCTGGCGGTAACATCAATGTTGTGCACTACCCTCACACCACGCCCCGAACAGACACCATGTATGGTCATCATTTACACATCAGTTTCTGTAGAGCCTGACAGCAGGATGCACTACGGGTAGCTTACCTGTTGGTAAAGATAGGAGGTTTCTGGTAGCGCAGCTCCAGGTTGAGACAGGCGTAGCCGAAATTTGGAACAGGCAGTGGAATAGGATCCCACTGCAGTGCTGTCTGCAAAACCTCCCTGCTTGGCATCTCTGCACGACATGTAATACTGTCACAACAACTCCAACAGTGTTCACTCTGAGCACTGGTGCGAGCCCCAGCACTTGCATGACCGACAGCCCTGATGAGAGCAGAGTTCCAAGAAAGCAGTTGCAGCACAACTGCAGTTGGCTTGCTGACATGTATGTATGAGCTCAGCCTTGCTGGTATGCACAGCATGCTCAACTTGGAGGATGAGTTCTTGTGAAACTGCCAAAGCAGCATAGTGTTGTGCACAGAATGATCAGCAGACAAGGCGGGCAAACATGTACCTGCTTTCAGTAAGGCCTCTGTTCTTGACCTGCCTGAAAGCGGCCACATGCTTGCCGGCCTTGTGTGCTAGTCATTGGACAGGTGCACAAGGCAAGAGATGAACGGGTGACACAGAGGGCCAAAAGGGGCAGCTGGCAGCTGTACATGTTGAGGGAAGCTGGCCCATCTGGCCTTACCAAAGACAGGCCCACTGCTCCCGGCCTTTGCTTGGGTCTTCTTCTTGGTCACTGTGACTAAGGCACCCTCATCTGTTGCTTCCACCAGAGCATCTGTCTCTGAAGCTTCCACCTGCTTCTTCTTTCTGTTCGTGCGCTTGCCTGCAGCAAGACCACAGGCAGGTCACAGACATGAAGTGGTACATGTAACAGACTAGCGGTCCTTACGGTAGTATTGTGACGGTATCGTTACGGTATAGCACACAATCATGGACTGGGCTACTCAGAGCATCACTCCCAGCACTGCAGCCCTTGTGCTGGTGACTGTGCAACACAATGTTGGCATAGGGACTGGCAACATGCTCGTGCGTCATGTGCTGCAGCAGAAAGTATTGAGTGATCTTGTGGCACTGACACATGCTGACAGCAAGCAAAATGGCCAGCCATGTGTTGAGCATAGATCCATGACTCAGCGCTGGGAGCACCAGTCAGTGACACAAGTGAGAAATGACACGTACTATGGCTGCATACAGCAATTGACATCCAGGAAGACCTAGATGCGCAAGGCATCTGCTGCTTACTTTCACACACATGCCATTAGTATGCAGGGGGTGCTGACCTTTCACAGGCGCATCTATCAGCTCTGTTGTACTGTCAACAGCAACCTCAGTTGCTTTGACCCGCTGCTTCTTGGTCTTCTCTTGACCAGCAGCAGCATTGTCACTAGTCACAGCCTCGACAGCAGCAGCTACAGCCTCTGCAGCTGTGCCCTCAATCCCTGCCTCCACCTCTGCTTTTGCCTTTGTCTTTTGCTTCTTTTGGGGAGCTGAAATGTGCACAACCTCCTGTGCTGTCACATCAGCACTCAATGCAGCATCTGCTGCTGCTGTTGCTGCTGAAACAGCATCAAAGCCAGCTTTGGATTTGGTGCTGGCCGAGCGCTTCCGCTTAGGAGTCTTGGGCCTTACAGGAGAGCTGTCTTCTGGTTGTATGTGCACCTGAGCAATATCAGCCGCGCTTGTCTGCTGAGTGCCTTGATTGACGCCACCATCATTGCTCAGAAGGCCCTGTGCAACAACAGGTGCAGCGAGGGGGTCCTCTGAGGCATCCTCCACTTTAACCTGTTGCCTGTATCGATGTCGTTTCGTGACCTGCACGTTAGCACATGGCGTTCAGACCGCACAAGTGGTGATGATCAGCAGATGCCCTGGCATAAGGACATTACATTGTGTAACAGACCATGTCACTCAACCTTGTCCTGGACTTCCAGTCAGACTTTTGTGACTTTCCTAGTAGGTCAACCACACATCTTGTGACACACTTTGGCTACAAGCAAGCACAGCGGAGTGCACGTCATGTCACTGTAAGCTGTTGTGCTGTTGTACTGCAGAGAGCCTGGATGATAGTGACTGTTCCATCTCAAGTGCCATATGAGGATGATTGCTTTATGCGTGCTCAGCAAATAGCTCAAGCAAACAGCAGTGCACAATCAGATCCTCGTGCATACCTTGTCATCCTCTTTCAGTATGTCCTGGGTTGCGTTTGATCCCTTTGCAAGCTGAGGAGCAGTCTGAAACAAAGTTGACTTGCGCCCCTTGCCCTCCTTCCGCTTCTTTTTCAACTTTGCAGGTGCCTCAGTGCCAGGTTGCTCATGAGCACCAATTTGTAGGTCTGCAACAAGGCCCTGGCCAGCTTCTTCATTGCTGGCCTTCATAGCAGCATGCTGCTGCTGTTCATGTGATGCGCCAGGAATATCTCTGGGTATGTTGCTGTCAGCATCTCTGCTGTCCATGAATCGTTCTGTAGCACCAGTCTCTGGAGCTATGATGCGGTCTACAGACTCTGCCAATGAGATGACTGCTGCTGATGGTATATGTGTCTTGGACTGAGTTGGCCTGCGCCGACCAGTGCCTGCTTTGATCCTGTCTGCTAAAGTGTCGGCACAACCAGTGCTGGCCAGCAGAGCATCTGTGTTGGATTTGCTGGCTTTAGATTGCTTGCGTGCTGTCTCCTTCTTTGCTGGAGTGGCCAAGGTGAGGGGGACCTCTGCTGTGCTCACTTCCTGCTCAAGTACAGCAGAAGGCTGTCGCACAGCCACTGACTGCTTCAGGCCAGCCATGGCGTGTGCAGCCAGCTGTGGTCTGTGCAATAACACCTTCACGGCTGTCGAGGCACTTTTCTGGCGGATCTGTTGGCTGAAGCTGCTCTGGAGGACCAGACAAGCAGGTCTAGTAGGTTGCTGGCATGGTAGGCAGCAAACAGCTTGCACGCCTGGAATTATGCGTGGCAGCACGGAGGGACCCGCAATCTTGTAGAATGCTAGCAATACACTGGACACTGTCTTGACACTACGATTGGCTGTGTGCAACCCTGCCAGGTCGGTATGGCCCTGCACATAGACGTGTACGGCATGTGTCAAGTCTGCTCTCGGCCTATGTAGTTGCACGAGCTGCAATGACTGGTGTTGTCATGTCATGTCTGCTGTTGTCCAGTTGGATCCCAGCCTATTGTGCACGACAGACTACGAGGTTGTTTGTTGGTCATAGTCCAGAAGCTTACCGTCAAAGGGCTGTGCAAAGCGTGGCGCCTGCTCAAATTTGCGCGGCACAGGAAGGTGGAGGTTTTGTCGTAATGGCCGTCTATGCGTGACCTGGCGAAGTTCTCACAAGGGAAATCGCGCCTAGACTCAGACCGATTGCGCTGCAGAATGACGTTGCCACGCTATTACGAGCTGCTAGGGAAGCTGACTAACCTTGACCCTATCCGCCAGTACTGTTAGGTCTTGAGCCGTCGATTAGTCTCCCTTTGCACAAGTTGACACCTTGCATCACGTCGCACGGCTGCAAATTGTCTGAGACGCATTTGCATGGGCTGGCATCTATGGGCAAAGCAAAAGGCGTAGGCAAGCGTGGCATTGGCAGCAGCAAGTCTAGAAAGACACACAAACAGCAGCTTCGTGCTCAATTCGAAAGCAGACACTTGGACCAGATTTGGGAAGACGTCCGCACGGCAGTGACTGTCCACGACGGCAAAACAGCGCCCGTGGGAACTACAGACAGGTACGAAGTGATCACTGCCACGTTCATACACAAGCTTATGAGTATTCAAAGGTTGTGTGTGTGAGTCTACAGAGCTCAGCTTGACGAGGACCTTCCAGCACACGGACAGCACTACTGCATCCCGTGCAGGTTTGATGATTCAAACGTCACTGTGTGTGCTGTTGTAATAGACTGCAACTGATGGCGTGCTTCTGCTTGCAGTCGTTACTTTGTCTCTGGGAACGTTCTTTTGGAACACGAGAAGACAAAGCCCCACAAGCGAAGGTGCCTGTGAACATGCCAGCTTCACGCTTCCATGTGTGCAATCACCATTCATGCTTATGTGTGAGGCATGTCTGGGATGACGCTCACGTGCTTGCAGGGTCAAATCCCTGTTTGGTGCAAAGCCTCACACCAAGAGAGATGCAGACAAAGCAGCAGGCATGGGAGCACCTGACAATGGCAGGAAGCCAGCAGTAGAGCCAGAAGTATATGAGTATGACACAGAGGCTGTAGGCACTGGTGTCAGAGGCCTTGAAGTATAGTAGCCTGTCTGCATATGCGACAGGCGGCGCTAGCACAAGGCTAGCCGCTGGCATCATGTACAACACCAGGCTGCTTAAATGTAAAGTAAATAGCACCAGCTCTTATACAAGTGCAAGCAATGTGCAAAATTGGTCCAAACAGACAGCTGCCAGATCAAACATCGTACACCAGCCAACTAATCATGACTGCCAGCAACCAAGCAGGGCTCAATTTTCTCATGCAATAGTCAGCCCTGGCCAGCTGCCTGTACAGCAGCAAGGATCAAGCAAGAGAAATATGCCTGCTGCACAATCTTCTACACATCAGCAGCCTTTTGGGCAAGCCACAGGCAGCCATAGAGGCAGGCCTGCAGGAGCAGTCTTTCAGCCGTGTTTGAATTTCATCCGCCAGGGCAACATCAAGTGGGCTCTGGACACTCTCAAACAGCTGATCAGTGAGTGTGGCTCCCCTGAGAGGGGTGATGGAGACCAGATCTTGCTGGTGGGCTTGCCCTTCCCTTGTTCATTTCTCTACAATGGACTTTGAGCTTCCATGTTGCTGCTGCTGCTGCTGCTGCTGCTTGTACGTTCCTAATGCGGTCAAGCAGTGACACTCCAGAGTTTGATCTGCTGTTTTAAGTACAGTTGCACTGGTGAAGTCCTGCTTTATATTCGCTCAAGGCCAGACAAATCCAACAGCATGTGCATACAGTCATCAGCCACAGCAGAAGCTACACCTGGACCCTACAGTCAGGTTCCTACTGTGCATAAACAACAGTCCCAGCTGAGGTACTAGCCTTGTACTCACAGGGCATTGCTGAGCCAGGAGGGCAAGGGCGGGTTGCCTCAGCTCTTGCTTGCCTCCAAGTGCTGCCCTGTGAGAAGGGGCATTACTACTACCAGCTCATCAAGCACTACTGCGAGAAGCGTAATCTGAATGCCCTCAAGACAATCCAGTCGGCTCTGACCGGGGATGACAGGTGGAAGACGTTTCAACAGGTGCCCTTGGCCCCCTGGTAAGCTGCACACTGCTGGAATCCAACACACATGTCATGATTGCACAAAACTTGAGCATCAATCAGGAGGCTGTTTCGTGCAGAGAGCTGCTGTCTGCTTTCACCCAAGCGCCATCATGAAGCATTGGATTATTTATCTACTGATTGCTGAAATTGTGGGCAAGACTGATGCATGCTCACAGATCCGGTTGACCAAACATTCAAATGTCCTTCCATGAGACATGCATAAAGTCACCCCCACACACACACATCATCTGTGACAATAATACTCGGGGTTGGCAACAGAAGTGGCACTGACTGGAGTCAGACCTGCCAAAGCGGAATGCATTGTGCGGTTGTACAAGGCCTGACACAAAATCAGGATGCAGACCGTACTCTGTTGGGCAGCTGCGCCTGCACATGCATATTGTGAACGAGTTGAAGCTGTTTGGGACCTGCCTCATGCATCAGCGTTTCTGAATTCTGATTCAGAATGGTCCATGCGCCCTCACATATGAACCCAAAAGTGTAGTATGCATATTCTGAAAGCACCGCTTTTAAATTTTGGAACAAGTTGTTCCAACCGTTTATTCAGGTTTGGTCTGGTTCGCTCATATGGACTGTTGTCAGAGCCGGGCCTGGCCTGTTCAGCCTTTGATGAAATGCAGCGGCTCCAGATCTGGCAGCCAGCTGATGTCAAGACTGCCAATGCTTTGTTAAATGCAGTGCATGCAGATGCAACCACTACTTACACACGGTACATACACATTTGCAGCATGCCTTGGGGACAGTCCATTACACAGCAAGCTGATGTGGTAAAGCACAGAATTGCACCAGACGTGAACTGCTCATCACATTGCCATGGTATCATTTGTGCACAGTAACATGTGTGCCTTCTAGACGGAAGGCTTCTGACCTAGTGTGTTGTTCTACATGTGCCAATGCATTGCTGCGTCAGGCAAATGTTGCTTGATCAATCCATGTCTGCATGGCCTTGGTATACACCTTTGACCTAGCACTTGAGAGTGCAGGTTTGGAAAGTTGCAAGAAGCAGGCTTGAGGCCAGACCGAGTGACGTACAACACACTCTTGAAGTGCTGCATGCGCAACCGCCTGGCTGATCAGGCCATGCAGACGTACAGAGAGATGGTCCAGCTTGCTATCCCTGTAAGCTTGCCTCCCTATGTCCTGCTTTACAGATAGGGGCTTTGGTGGCTGGCTGCTCCTGAGTGGTGCCATACCAAGCATGCATGCTTGCATACCCAAACTGCACTGGTAGTTTGCCTGCACGCTGCAGCAGACATGCCATCATGTACAGCTGAGTGGTAAGGCGACACACTTCCACAGCTGCTACATGTAGCCTTGTCTGCGATCCAGCAGCAAGGTGGCCCTGTTCTGCGGTTGCAGGCAGATGAGCACACCTACACCACCCTCATCAAGACTTTGTCCTATGCCGGGAAAGTGGATGATGCGCTACAGGTGCGCTTTTTCAGCACCCCTCCACTCTTCTCTGCAGCTTCAGGGAAGAAGCTGCTGCCTGCCATTTTTATGCTGCAGATGTTCTAGGGCAGAACCATGTTTTACGGGCTAGCAACACCTTGCATCGATGCATCTGCATCCACATGCCTGCATGCATCCCTACATGTGTGCATAGCTGTATTTGTGCATCCCTGTATCTATCTGTGCATCCCTATGTCTATGTGTGCATGTGTGTAACCCTGATGCATACATCCACCATGCCTACATGTCAGTAGTGCTTCTTGCATGCATAACATCTTGATGCAGGCATCCACAGACACATGCACAAATGCGTGCTTTGGGCATGCAAATCAGTGGATGTGTTCAGGTCCAGCAAATGATGGTAACAGCCGACTTTGAGCCCACAGACACAGTTTGGGGCAGTCTCATGGTGGCTTGTGGGCAGGCAGGGCAGCTGGAGACAGCCCTCACCCTGTGGCAGGCCTTCAAGCGTGCCCGAGGGGGCCTATGGAACGTGAAGAATGCTGAGCCATGGTGTGCCATGCTGATTGCCTGTGCCCAGACCTATCACCTGCAGCCTGCCTTGACTGTGTTGTCAGAGATGCGACAAGCAGGTGATCCACTGTGTTTCTGTCTGCATGATCATCAATTCTGTATCTTGCGGCCCCTGCATGTGCACAGCAGCAGATCTTCTTTGAGAAGGAATCTGACCTGTGGACAAGGCCTTCGCATACTTCCTTGTTATTAGTTGCAGGGCTCAGAGAGCGTCCCAGTAACCCAACTGCGTTGTGTTGTATTGTCAATGATTGGCTTGTCAGCCTTGTGTACATGAGCAGGGTTCCAGCCAGACAGTGCTGTACCAGCTCTGGGCTGCTGCCTCAAGAAGCTCCTATCGTGATACATGAATGATTTAAAACCATTGTTTTCTCGTTTTCCGACAGTACTGTGACTCAACATGCCATGTTGCCATCATCAGCATGAAGCATCTGCTGCAATGCAATTCAATCGCTTCCCACAGCATCAGCACCGCTGTACATGACTAGGTTGCAGTGTCTAGTTTAGGAGAAGAAGATGATTGTGTGTGCAGGTGTGGCCATGGACACACAGGTATACAACTGCGCCATGGCTGCCTGCAGTGTGCCTCCAAGTCAACCCTTGCCGGTCAGCCCTCAAAGCATCTCATGCTAGTCTTGAGTCACATCCCTCTTGAATTGTCTTGCATGTCCGGCATTACAGATGCTTGGCATAAGTACCACAACTGCATATGCTGCTGACTGCACCACATGTCCTGTAGTAAATGGCAGAAGTCAAAACAGCATCTTGCTTGTCCACTAAGTTGCTCATCTATCTGCCTCAACACGGCAACGAGCTTACACACACACGGACACATGTCAAATGACTGATGTGTTTTTGATCAGTCATTTGACTGAGGACTGCTTTGCCCCTTACTCAAGGTTTCCAGTGGTGGTGCAGGAGGAGAACCTGAATGTGGCTTTTGGGCTGCTGCATGAGATGGCAAGCCAACAGGTGGAGGCTGATGCTACCACATACACCACCCTGTTTAATTTGTGTGCTGAGGCCAGGCAGGGTCACCAGGCACTTCAACTCATGCAGGTGCTGCCCGCGTGTCTCATGCATCCTGACATAGTGGCTAGTGCAAGTTCATGGTGGGTGTCCCGCAACAGGCACCACAAACGCCAGAAAAGTGTGCACAGTTGCGTTGCAGGGCCATGGCTGCTCCATGTTCCAGTGGTGCAGTCTTCTATTGAAGATGACAATCTCTACCAAAGCTTCCAATGCAGCTACAGCACAGGCCTTAGCAGTAGTGCTGTAGTGCTGCTGTGTCGGCCTTCACAGACACACACAGTTTGTGACAATGTCTGCACACTCAGGTCATAACAGACATCAGCCCAACTCCAATGGCTTTGTTGTGCATCATGACAATGAAGATGATGATCGCAAGCTTGGTTCAGACGCTGCTGTGGCAAATGCAGGAGCTGGAAACCAAGAAGGTAAAGCTGACTACAGCGGCGTACACGGCTTTCATCAAGGCATGCGGCACCAGCCCAGGGCTGGTAGATGCCGCCCATGCAGCTTTCAAGAGGATGGTATGGGGCCCCAGGCGCATGAAGCCCAACCAAGTGACCTTTGTCACCACCATGAGGGTTCTGAGGGAGGCCTCACGGCCCCACCAGGCCTTGGACGTCTACCTTGGCATGCGCCGCGCAGGTCTCTCCCTTGCCATCGATCATCTGTACCTGCACACACCAACTCTTGCACATGCTGTGGGAGGCTACTGCTTGTGCTTGCGCCACTCACTCACTCATCGCTCACTCGCTCGCTCGCTCGCTCGCTCACCCACCCACCCACCCACTCACTCACTCACTCACTCACTCACTCACTCACTC
>JAABUP010001843.1_pt1 | contig 43301 bp, 50 predicted proteins | sample 5559201 | NCBI WGS metagenome assembly JAABUP01 (sample SAMN10711887, study PRJNA513373) | rock metagenome | isolation source: Antarctica rocks | place: Antarctica
ACCCTTCCGCCTTGAACGTGTATCTGAGATCCAATCTATCAAGGGAACCATGCATTGGTGCAAGATGTCTGTGGTAAGATGTTGCAAAGTTTACTTCTGACAGGAGAAAATGCAACAATAAAACTACCGGTATATCAGAGCATCAGGCAGGACATTACCAGGCAAAGATGATTCTGCAGAAGTACCTGTTACACGAGCGAACAATGCATTGACTGGCAATCATAAAATCCAGATGGCCGTGAGCAGACGCCTGTTTGTGCGTGATGCCTGACCGCACTGACTCAGCTGCGAAAGAAAACACTTTGCATGGTTTGAAGTCAGCCATCAAACGCACTAGTCAGACCTGGATGTTAGATGGGTAACTTGCAGCATGCTCAAATGCAGTTGTGCGCATGCAGCATTGCATACAAATTGAGGCTACAGATCATGCCTACAAGTTGGCAAACCACTTGTCAGGAGATGTCTGTTCAACTTGCTTTCCAGCCACAATCTCCACCACCTTGTTGCTGGCGCTTGACTGGAGCACTGACTCGACTAACACTTGCGCAACCTGCAGCAAACAGAAACTAACCTCAAATTTGTTGTGGTCACACAAGACAAATGCTGTGAAGTGCAAAGGCATTCTGCAAGTTGAGCATGCATGCACACAGCTTTGATGGTGGACAACAATTCCAATAATGGCTGCAGCTGCAATTTTTTCATCAACTGCAGACCACAGTCGTAGCATTCAGCAAGACCAGCAGATACTGTACATTGTTTTGCAACTTGCTGCAGTCATAAAGAACATTCTTTGCAGCTGTTTGCACGGTGACAACCTCAAGAACAGTTCCACGCATGTATTACACTTTGCCAGGAGGTTGTTTGGCTATATAGCACGGCTACACCCTGCACAAGTGTACATACCGTTTCTCGTGAGACTGATCGCCCAGGGCTTTCCTTGCCAGCAAACAAGGTGTCTTCCTTGCCCACAAACAAATTGCCCACCTCCTGTGGAGGGGCATTGCTCAGCCCGCCAGGCCTGCACGCACCACAAAAAGAGGGTTCAGGCTCCTGTCTGCTACCATTGGAGACACAGGAGGGTCAATGTTTTGAGAGCAATGCCTGTTTCATGGCGTGATTCTGAATTGAAAAATGCCTGGAGACTGGTAGCAGCTCCATCAAAACTTATACAAGAACATCATCAAGCACTTCTAAAAAGCCTCAATCATCAAGCATTTGCTGCAGCACCAAGGACAGACGCCCATTGACACTCTATGCATGATCTAGTACAAAATACAAGCAGTAGTCAGTGCTCGCCAACAGGCTGGAACAAGCTGAGCAACATGCTGGTACAACATGCAAGCATGTGTCATATGTTCAGACGCAGCTTCACCTGACTATGGTCCAATCTAGGCCTGAGGCTCGCAGATACTTTTCAGCCTGCATATACAAAACACAGCGCTCCAGTTGCTAATCAGAGAAACCAATGTCTTGGCAGAGTTGTAGCCAAATGATCAACTCCTTAGTGTACATACATGCATGGACTGCAATAAGGACATTGCGTAAGACCATTGTGATACTGCTATCTTGAATAAAGCAAGACTTGGCAGGAGGTATGCTTTGCCAATGAAAGATGTGGGTCTGTGGAAAGACAATATTGGACAAAGCACAACTCCGGAAGAATTAGAAGCAGAAACAGAGAGTCCTTGTGGCAAAGCACGGCCCTGGCCAAGTCTTGCCAGGTGTTTCAATGCTATTTATGATTTGTTTTACTCCACAAAAAGAGATTCTCAAACACAAACAGAGAACATTCAAGAGCTGCCTTCTCCAACTGCAACTGCCATTACACAGGCGCACTGAAGTGTACCTTGAGCTTCTGATCTAATACGCCACCAAACAGGTTGAGCACAATGAAGTTGGGGTTGGTGCCCTGACCGGCATCCCTGCCGTTGGTCAGCAGACTGGACATCAGCACAAACTTCTTCACTCCTGCCTTCTTTGCTGCATCTACAAGGTGGAGCGTGCCCTACAGACAGATAATTGTCATAAAACACTTATAATACTCTTATGTGTTATAGTAACTGTTACAATACACTTATGCAACAAATGGTGTCGCATACCAAATGCCAGCTTGAAAGCATGACTCAGCAGCACAAAGGATGTGTGGTTGATTTACATCAGGGAGCCAGTGTATCAAACAGCACAGCAGGCAACATTCACAGCAGCAATAAAGGGATGCTTGGTCACCTCATAGTCCACAGTCTTTGGGCCTTTGGGGTTGAAGCCACTGGATCCAATGGCACAGATGACGGCATCAGCCCCTTCCATGGCGGCAGATAGCTCCCTGTAACAACATCATTGATGTTCACGTCTTCTGGTTTGTGGTGTGGTAGGTACATGCAGGGCGAGTCTTGTCTCTCCCATGTGACACCACTCAACACTCCAGCAACAGGGACAAGGGAAACATGGTTTGCATCAGTTTCCGGACGCCAAAAGTGGATTGTACAAGACAAGACAGCACATCAGAGCAGACAAGACTTTGAGAATGGGTGAGGCACATGGGCGACACATGGCATGCTGACAGAGCAGGCACGCATTGGCATCTGTGAGGAAGCAGCTGGTGCAACAACTAGCAACCCATACTTGCTTGACAAGAAAGTCAGCAGTCTGGTCGGACCATGCAGCTTATATATATATTGGCTGTTGCTGCATGCACAGATTTGGCATGGCTCAGAGGCAGCTAGGCACTGCCTGCTTTGCCTGTGCATGTTGAACGACAGATGGCACAGTGAAAGTGACAAATGCTCGTGGCATAGGTACTGACGTTGCGCTAGATGTGACATCAGCACTGACAAGCTTCACGCTCTCGTTCCAGCCAAGGCCCTCGGCTTTCTTGGGGTCCTGCAGTTCAACAACGGTCGCATCGGCACAATGGCAGCTGTTGTGTTTTGCAGCACAGCGCTATCAGTTCAGAAGAGGCACAGGCTTGCTTCTTGCGGTCAGACAAGGCAGCTGGAGTCTTTTGCTCTTTATGAGCCTGTGATAGGCAGTGGCTGTGACATGTCAATGGTGATCAAGGGAGCAGATCAACACCAGCGTCTTGCACAACATGACATATGCTCCATTACGGTGTGAATATTCATTGATGCAGCTTGCACACCCAGTCCAGCTTGATGTTCATGCAGTAGCAAGCTGTGCACTGTCACTGTGCTATGCAGCCTTGTAAAGATGCGCAGCAAAGTTGCAGATAGCCTTGACTGCAGTCTGTCAGTTTGCACTCGGAGATGAGGTTCAAATCAATTTGAGCAATCTACATGCTGAATGCAGCTTCATGACTGAATGATTCAATTTGTGTGCAAGTGAATGTGGCTTACTCTAGTGCCAGCTAAGACTTGTATGCCTTTAGCAGATAGTTGCTGCACCACTCTTTTACCAGTATTGCCTGTAGCTCCAGCCACAAAAACCTGCACAATCAAGGGAGCTGCTCAATTCTGCATTTGGCTCACGCAGCCTTGTTTGAATGTTGGTATGATACCACAGTCATGAAAGTCAGACTAGTCTTACTGTCTTGCTCCCTCCAAATGCAAGGACCGGCGTGCTCTGAAGAGGCAAAATTGTCAACGCAGCTAGACTAGCCAGCAGAGCTCGCTTCCCAGGTTGTGATGACTGCATATCACAGTGTGTTATGGTGGCAAGAAGGAAATGTCCCGTTTACACTGTGAGGACAACATGCATGCTGACCTGATCTTGCTCTATTCGGCTTTCGGCTTTAATTTTGGGAGCATTCTGTGATCGACAGCTACATCGATGCAACTTGTGAGTTGATTTAAGGAACACTGAGGTCGAGACGGGGCGACCTGAAAGTGCGACTGACGCACAACTATCTCGAAGAAATTATAAAAAAAATGCAGCATGCTGCCCGGCACTCGTTACGCTGGTTGTGCACAATGTAAATTTTCCACGGAGCCGCGCGTACTCCGTCCTCCGTGCCTCTCCGACTGCTGCAAAAGTGCACAGACTCAGGAACTGTTCTGGCGTGTGCTGTTGCTTCGACTGCCGATCGTGGATCCAGTGTGTTGCAGGTTATCAGCAATGCAGTGCCCAGCACCTTTGTAATGTTGTGATGCGGCTGCTCTCGAGTTCGTTATATAAACGGGCCTCCAGCACTTTTCGGGGACATAAAGCTGTTGCTGTTTGCTCTTGCAAGCTGGAGGCACGCGGGATCAGCGGCCACTCCAAGGCCACGATTCCCATCGCAGCTGCCGCTCGTCCCCAAGTCATTGTGTTGACAGGACCCACAGCTGTTGGCAAGACTCAGCTATCCCTTGCGTTGGCACAGCAGCTCCGTGGCGAAATCATCAGCGCAGACTCTGTGCAGGTCTATACGGGCCTGGACATTGGTTCCGATAAGGTGGGCGCAGGCCTTGTGAAGCCCCTTCGGGTGACTGCTGCTTGATTCCTGAAATGTACAGTTGGCTGTGCAGATAAGCGTTTCGGAAAGGCTTGGTGTGCCTCATCATTTGCTCGACATTCTTCCCGCGGACGCAGAGTTTTCGGCTGGCCACTTCTTCGAAGCGGCACGAGCTGCAATACAGGACATATTGCAGGTTTGGGCTACTTACTGCCGAGGTCAATTTTGACCAATTACTTGCCTCTGACTGTGTGACACACCATAGACTTTACTCACGGCAATATGCACCCATGCTCAGATTGTCTGTACATGTTGTCTGATTATGCATGCAGCCCTATTGCAAGCTGTCTCGCAGGATGAGTAGACCAAGCTTAGGATGCATGTCTGTGCACTTGCAGCGATGTCGCACACACGTTCTTGTCTCACCTCATGGTCTGCATCCACGCCTGTTGCGTTATGTCCTGCCACACTGAAACTGGTTCTGGTGCAGAGGGGGAATGTGCCCATAGTGGTTGGGGGCACAGGGCTCTACTTGCGCTGGCTGGTGCATGGCCGCCCCCAGACCCCCAAATCTGAGCCTTGGATGGCTGCACGTGCACAAGAGGCCTTAGAGCAGGTACTTACAGTCCCACCCTGTGGCATCTGCATGAGCTAATTTGGCCCTTTGGTCAAGAAACAAGTTCATTCAATCAGTCGTACTTTGATTCATTTGAACATTCATATCTCTTCTCATTCCGGTGTGTTGGCACTGGCATCATTACAACAAGCAGTGCCGGCATGCCTGTCAGCCCAGTTGTCTTCTGTTCTGTTACTAGATGAGCTGCGTGTCATTACATCATTGTGCTCTGGCTGTAACGATCTTACTTAAATCTCAAATCAGCAATGCTAGTTTGGCATGCTTTGAGGAAGCCTTGACATCTGTTCCAGGTGCATTCTTGACTGACTCCCGATGATTGCATGCACATAAAACCAAACAAGGCCTCTGAACAATGTGCAACCTGGAAGCTTGTTGTGCAGTTGTGACAAATCAAGCTCTTCTTGCACTGTAGAAACCTCAACAAATGCAAGTTTTGTTTGAGATTTGTACCTTTAGTTGCTGCAGCAAGCAGCTAAGTTTTACAAGATAAGCAGCCATGCTGAAATTACTTGAATTCTGCAGGTCTGGGCTGAGGCTGAACAGTCCAAAGGGTCCAAATTGACAGACAAGGAGAAATGGGAAGCCGGCACAGCCCTCATTGCCAAATCAGGCGACCCTGCTGCTGCTGAGCGAGTCAGTGCAGAGGTGAACAATTACTACAGGCTGATGAGAGTGCTGGAGATTGTCATGCACACAGGCAAAGCCCTTGCAGAATTTGAGCCGCCAGCTGATGCCCCCCTTGACTATGACTTCAGGTGAGCAGCCTTTGGTAGCAGTCAGAGTGATGGTGTCACGTCATTGCCTATGCCTGCTGCCTATGCCTGCTGCCTATGCCTGCTGCCTATGCCTGCTGCCTATGCCTGCTGCCTATGCCTGCTGCCTATGCCTGCTGCCTATGCCTGCTGCCTCTGCCTGCTGAATCTCTGTTGGTATTGTTTCGATTTGGAGTAGAAGCCAGGGAATCTGCAGTCTCAAGGTCATCTAGTTGCTTGCCAATGAGGCCTAGCCTGTTGCATAGGCATTGCTATGTCTGTGACTGAGCAGATGCGTATCAGATACTGCAGATGCGTGAGCACCAACAAGAACCATAAGGCAGGTGTTACGCCCAACACTATGGCTTGGCTTGTTGCTTGTGTATCTGCAGTATCTGATACACATCTGCTCAGTCCCAGCTTGAGAGTCAATGCCATGATGCTGGTGCACGACCAGAGTGTAGACACACGCTCTCTCAGGATTTTACAGCATAAGTGCACCACATGCTCGGTTGGGCACCTGTGTTTTCATTTCTTGCTCAGTGCATGCTGAAAGTTTCAGCCCGGTCAGCCGCAGCAGCAGATCTCGGGATGCTGCAGTGTCTCCCTGCAATCTGTTGTATTTAGCCTGTAAGTGAAAGCAATACCAGCATCATGCGTAGCTGTGTTGAAAAATGTTACTATGCGGTTTCCGAAGTCAAGTCAAGTCAAGATCAGTTTCATGCTGGCCTGTGTTGAGCAGGTGCTTTTTCTTGCAAAGGCCTCGGTTGGAGCTCTTTGAGCGAATTGATCTCAGAGTGGAGCAGATGGTGGACAGAGGGCTGCTTCAGGTGAGCATATGATAGGAATCATGTGCCTGATGAGGGTCTGTGTAATGTACAAGCTTGTGCCTAATAATTGTCTGTAGATGCGCCCCTCATCATTGCCATGTGCAGCATGAATTGAGAGGAAAGGCAGCACATCAACAATTTTGCAAGTATGCATATGTAGGCTTTGCAGAAATATATATACACATACATACATACATACATATATACATGTAGTATGTATATAGATGTTTATGTGACTATTTAAACCTCTCACAGCATTAAAAGATATGTGACGCACACTTGGTCATTGAGCATTCTGAGCAGCAGCACACAATGACTGGCCATGAAAACACTGACGTCAATCAAAGCAGCCCAGTCATTGTCAGCGTCAGCGTCATTACGCTTACACTGAATGACGCCGGCACTGTCATTGTGTACAGCAGCTCAAGCTTGCTCAATGCAAGCACAACCCTATACCCCTTTGCCACCAAAGAAGCCAGCGTGTAGCATGCAGAAAAGCATGTTGGATTATCAGCAGCTTTTCACAGCAGTCTGATCACCTGACTAGAGCTACAGACTGCCTTTGTGTGCTCATGACAGCTTTCAATACATTGCAGGAGGCACAATGGATGCTGGATCAGGGCATTAGGCCAGACAGTGCCTGTGCTGGCCGTGCAATAGGGTACCGCCAAGCCTTACTAGCTCTTGAGCGCTGGCACTCACATCCTGAAGAAGCAACCTCTGCTCAACTGGTAAAGCATACTTGCTAACCTGTCCGCTGCTATACATCATCATAGTCATCATTACTACCACTATCATCACCATCATCATTACTGTGTCAATGTCAATATGCTCATCACCATCTATGGGCATCATTTCTGATGTGTCATCAATGTTCCTGCCTGGACGACAGATTTGGACTGCAACTGCACAGCAAGGCAGCAGGCATGCATGTGACGACTGATGTTTAGTCAGCACTGCCTGTGTCTTGTACCATGACAAACCCTATATTTAAACCCTAAACCCTAAATATTGAAACCCATGAGATGCTGTGTAAGCTCATGTGTCTGACATAAACAGTCCATCACAGCTTGTGTACATAGTACTAGTATACACAAACATTTCTGCATAGGTCCTGTGTTCTACTGATTTCTTCTACACTTTGTCAAGGCCTGCACTCGCATGAATGGCACTTAGGTATGACACGCCTGCTGCCATCAACTCAGTCATGCCACCAAGTATAGTATTGTAAACAAGCTCAGTCTTCTTGTGTGCACCCACTGAACAGGTGCAAATGGTCAAGGACATTCAGCAAGCTTCCCGCCAGCTCAACAAGCGCCAAATGACCTGGTTCAGGGATGACCCCATGTACATGTGGCTGGACGCCAAGCAACCTGTGGACAAGCTTGTAGACCAGATTACATCTTCATTGGCAGAGGCTAAGCACGTTGGTATGTTTTGGAGTGTGGGAGTCATGTGTTTGAGTTCTGTGTGTTGCTTTGATGTGTCTGTACAGAAATGGTATTGCAGTGGCATACAGCAACGTGTTTGCTGCAGCCTGCACACTGAGAGGTGGCGAGCACCATGCTTAGCTGACACAGTAATTTGTGATGCCTATGATGCACGTAGATGCTTCACTATACAGCAGTGTGGGCGCTTTCGGTTGTCAGCGTTGCAGCAGCCGCCTGGCCTGAGCAGATCTGCACCATGAGAGAGTTGACAAGATTGCTGCGTGGCTGTAAAGCCCTTGAGCACGAGTACTGCACTTGAGAACTCTACCTGAGTATTGGTATTATCTTCCATCACAACAACGCACTGACAGTGATTTGCCTTCTCGTAGGGAGCTGTGGCGACAGTGGACGCTTGGACAAGAGCCAGGCAAATCTGCTGAAAAGGTATCAAACTTCCTTGCAGCTCTTCAACAACCCAGAGGTACAACAGCGTGCACTCAACTTTGTCCTGAATGCTGGACAGCAAAGGGTCGCATGTGTGAGCAAAGCTCCTTGAATGGCGTCATCCATGTGCTTGTCAGCACATCTGATCGAAAGCCAAGGAAAGGAAAGGGCTTCAGCCTCTTCAGGGACCGTGACCGCGTCCCTAATCATCACGGGGCTAGGACAGGTCCCACGGGACGAATCGCTGATTTCCAGGGGACAGAAACGTACGTCCATTATTTCGGGGAATGGTGAGTTTGCATCATCTTCGCGAGCGGCTGCCAGGTTGCTCACAACGACAGCCATCGGCGCTGCAGACAGCTACACCACGCTCAAGCTTGCTTGCTGTCTGGCTTTCAACGTGATCAGGCAGCCGTGCAAGGGATCTTGGCGGCTGCCACACCAGCTTGGCAGGCGGCCAACGATTGTGGACGTTAGTCAAGGCTGACTGGACAGCGCCACAGCTTCAGATCTTCCTACATCCTGCCGCTGATACCTCAGCGGCATCCTCATGCCGGTTGGACCGGGCTGACCACGCCTGATCTAACCGGAAGATGCCAGCACAGGCCTGGTCAAAAGGACACGTTGCCTCCATATTCTGACCGGGCGCAGGGCCCTGCGTCAACTCGCCTGTTTTGGCGTTTTGTCGACGCGGGAAGTCATCCACTGGATACAGTCAAGCAGGATAGCGCAGTCGTATCTGGGGGATGCCTGTCCCTCCCTTCTCAACAAGCAGCACCTCAGCACGTTTCGGCCTGTGCAGTTGCACAACACATAACGGCAGTTCCAGCTCAGCCAGAAGCGTCAGCTGCCAGCAGCGTGCCTGCAGCTTCTAGCAACCACGTTGCTCAGGCTAATGGCATGCCAGAGGGAGTGTCAGGTGGTCAAGCTGTTCAAAATATTGTCCCCAAGCAGGCAGATGCCTCGGCAGCTCAGGAGCAGCATTTTCAGACTTTGGAGCAGGTCATCAGCTTCTTTGAGAAGCAGGATCCAGAGGGCTTCTTTGGCGCCCCTGTCACTGAAGATGTTGCCCCAAACTACTTCAATGTCATCAAGCACCCTATGTCCTGCCAGCGCATGCGACAGAAGCTGCGAGCACTGGACTACAGAACCTTTGCTGCCTTTGTGGAAGACTTTGAGCTCATTGGCAACAATGCCATGCGCTACAACCAGAAGCGTAGCAGGGTTCACAGATCTGCAGTGAACCTGTTGCGGCATGGCAAGAAGCATCTCAACAATGTCCAGCTCGAGGCTACCAGAGCCATTCACCTGCTGCATCCAGAAGGTCCTGTTGCTGCAGCTCAAGAAGAAGCAGCTGCCAGCAGGGCTGCCAATGCTGTCCCTCTGGCCCCATCAACGTCCAACCTCAACAAGTTGCTGCCATCCCTCACCATGCCCCACCACTCATCCAAACAGCTGCAGCGTGGGGTGTCAGGCTTGGACATGTCCATACCCATGGCCTTGCAGGACTTGCAAGCTGACTACTTCAGCGATGAAGACCCTGCTTATAGCTCTTTCTCAGGTACATTACCGGTCTCTGTTGCATGCCACATGCACTTGCACATCAAATGCCACTGCTACACTGGTGTTTATGGTCTCAAGTATATGTACTGTTGTGACTTCTTCTACACAGGACTTCTCATCACCACACAGGACTTTCTGTATGCGCTTTTGGCCGATGCTGTCTGTGTGTCTTATCCTTGCTGATAACACACATTGCATCATCACAATGTCATTGTCCACTGGTCACATAAAGAATTCTCTCCCTATCCAGCTGACTCACCATTGATCACACATGCTTTGTGTTGTGCAGATACAGACCTGGAGGACTCTGACATTGAGCCAAGCACAGCACCCTTCTCACCTCACACCGCTCATGAGCCTGTTGTGGCAGAGACCTGGGGCCCTGCTGCACACCCAGAAGCCCCCACCTCAGCTCTTCCCTCTGACAGCAGCCAACCACAGCAGCCCTCCAGCACAACGTGGCAGACCCACTGGCTGGAGCTGCGCATACATGCATTGAGGCAGCAGCAGCAGCGCTACGAGTCAAAGCTGCAGCGGCTGCATCAGCAGGGACAGCAGCCGGCTGAGTCAGCACCACTCCCCCTTCCCCTACACCCACAACACCCTGGGGGCTCCACCCTAGATTGCTCACATCAGCCTGGGGTTGCACTAACAGCTCAGGACAGCCAGGCAGCTGCCAATAGCAGTTTCCCTCAGTCTGTAGCTTCTGGTCAAGTCACCGCGCTCTCACTTTCTCAGCCGCCTTCAGCAGACAGCCCACATCTCCACCCAGGTGCTGCAGGCAGCTTCCCTGCAGCGCTGCATCAGCAAGCAGGGGGCGAGCCTCGGCGTAAGCGCAGGCATGCTCGGCAGCAAATGCCTGGCTTGTCCATGCCCGAGATTGCACGCCATCCTTTCTTCAGTCAGCATGGCTCAGCAGAACCCACCAGCTCTGCTCAGCAGCCTACATCTGAAGGTGGGTGCAGCTTCATAGCTTGAGTGTTTTCTGCATGCCTTGCTATTGTTTTGCCGATTGGTCTGCTTGCCGCACTGTAGACATCATGGGTCTGCTTGGTGCACGTCAGACACAGGGCTGATGTCGCATCACAGCTTCCTGGGCATCTTACAGACTCACTCATGCTGCATGCTATGCACCTCTGTTTTTGTGTGTCACTCAGCAGCATATCATTAGGCAGGACAGTTGGCTCACTCTATTCATAAATCAGTGTAACTTAGCAGTCAAAGATGTGCTCAGCTCAGTGCATGGCATGTGAAAGCTCAGTCTTGCGGTATCTACGTTTTATGCAGTCTCACATAGCTGAGTTGCATGACAGACACACGAGGCAGCGTATGTGTATCTCATGTGAGGATGTCAAGTTGCTGTGCACTTGATACAGGGGAGGGCAGAGATGACTGTTACCCAGCACGCGTGCATGCTACTTTGGATCTGCTGGATCGCCACTTGGCCACCATGAAGGACCAGCTGACCCCCAAACCCCTCGTGGGCAGGGCTCCCCCCAAGAAAGTGGTGAGTGCCTGGCATCTGTGCAATGTCTTAGGGTTTACCTAGGTTGTTGCTATATCCATTTGTCGGTTGTGTGCATAAACCGGCAGTACCAAGGTTGCCCAGGCAAGAGCTGGGTGTGCATTGCACACAGCTTTTGCACAGCCATCATTCACCAAATGAATACTGTCACTGCTGCTGTGTCGGTGCTGTCATTGCGGTACAGCTGGCAGTGCTGCAGTTGCTGCTGACACATGCATGGCACCGCATTGCGACTGAAGTGGTGCAGATTTTGCAGCTCTGATTTAGAACCATTTTTGTCAGTGTATCTCACAGCAGTCTAGTTGGCCTTTGTTTCAGCAGGTATGTAATTAGCTCTACTGTCATTGAAAGGGCGCACACATTTGCCATGTGACAGGGAATTTTTCCTCACACCTGGGATGTGTACACCCTTTCAAGGACAATGCTGCCTGGTCATGCTACTAAACATGGCTGCTGAACTTGAGGCCTCAAGATTCATCAAGACCAAGCAGAAGTTGTGATCAACACTGATGCTGCATTGCTATTAGGAGCTCACTCTTTGGATATTGCTGTCATATTGTCAGAAATGCTATAGCCAGCTTCACATCATTCTGGTAAGGGGGTTCTGCCCTCACCTCCCTGAAACTCAGAAACACCTGATATCAGTCCCCAGGCGTGACAGATTTGCCCTACAAAACCCGCATGTCTCCACAACAAATTACATATCCTCAAGGGCTTTGTTTTCTCTGTGCAGGCTCGTGGAGGGGTGGCAGTTGCACGCAGGGGTAAGGCCAAGCCAGGCAGGGCTAGGGGTCTGTTTGCCCCCCCGGCCAAGCAGGTGCTGGATCGCAGTGACAGCAAGCTGGGCAAGCGGCGACGCACTGCTGACTACGACTTTGGTGATGTCATCATGCCACCACTGCCGGGTGCCAAAGCCGTGGCTCAACTGCCAGTAAGTTCCTTAGTCAGTGCAATTTTGATGATTATCATCATAATATCATTAGTAATAACTTTTTTAGAGTCCAAGGACGTCGCACCAAAACAGCATGATAATAATGATGATGTCAACAACAATAAAAAGGGGAGAGGTTTTCAGTCTCAATGGCATGAGTCAACAGTCAGCTTCTGTCAGCACAACAGGTTCAGTTGGTGAACATTTTGCTGAATATGTGCTTGTTCACAGAAGGTTCTGTTGAGTGACCAGCTGTGCTGGGTGGCAGCATTCATGGCCCTGACCCCAATGAGCATCACCTTATCTTTGCAGTGTGCTGTAGAGACTTTAATAATAATAATAGCTTAATGATAATATTAATAAACATTTACAGTAATAACAAAAACTAATAAAATACATTCAAGTAGTATACCTACTTAATGCTTTTGAACTCAACATGCACATCTGAGCTCTGCTGCTCTGTTAGACATCTGACACTCAGGCCGCTTTGTACCTTTGTCAACCTTGTTTTGCGTCATTGCTTCTTTCACAAGTCTACACATCTATTAATTATTCTTTTTGTTTCTGACAATAACTTTACATCTTCAGGGCATCTTGCAGGACAGCATGCACTGTAGCTCATGAATGTAACTTAATTATTACTTGACTATGATTCTTCCTTGGATGCCAGTCCTTGCAGCGTGTGACAAATATACCCTTACACATCGACACATGCGTGTACATAAGCACATCAAAGCTCAAACCATAGAGTTGTCTGACTGCACTCACAAGCGGCTGCATTTTTTGCTCTTGCATCACATCGAGCTGGGCGTTGCAATCCAATTGAGCAATCTGGTCCAAGCCTCAACCAAACAAAGGCAGCAGAAACACCTGCAATTGTCAGCTGTAGTCAGACTAAGGACATTTGCTAATGCAAGGCACCAACTCCTATCAGTGTCACAGAAGAAATTATGCACAGTTCCATGCTTCACAGCAAGCTTTTGCCGCTCCTCAGCTGTCTTCATCAGTAGCTAGCACTTGCGTGACTATGCTACATTTATCTCATGTGCAATATTCATACAGCCCTTTGACTGGCTGCTGAGATTTTGAAACTTGGTACATGTGCTCTTCATCTGACACAGTTGCGCTGCTTCTTGCAGAAGGTGTGCATCACGGTGCCTGGAGTGCGGCCACTGCCTGAGGAAGAGCTGGACAGGCGCATGCGCGCTGTTGAGCTCATACGTTCTGGCACAAGTGAGTCCAGTGGCATTGTACCTTGCTTTGCATGCTGTCAACAAGACGTGCAAGCTGCTGCTATGCTGTCATCACAAGTATATTTACATATTTAGGAGTCAAACCTTAGATGTATGATCTTGCTGTCAACAACACTTGCAGCTGCTGCTCTGCTGCTATCACAAGTCAATTGCATGCCCCTTGCAATTGCGTGTACCCCATGCTTTACAGCTGGCAGCATATAGTGTAACACAGGGAAGTCTGACAATCAGCATCCCCAAAGAAGATGCTGCTGCCTGCATGCCTATGACCTGGTAGTCATTAGAAAAAAAATTATATTATTGCTGTCATGCATATCATTCCAGGCACATGTTGTCAATTGCATTGTGAGACGGCTTGCCCTTCAGTGATTGCACAATTAAACAAATAATGTTTAGTTGTGCATTCACTGAAGGGCAGGCCATCTCAGGATGCTTTGCACTTCCGTAATTGCACAATCAAAACAACGCTTGCAGTACAGCTGATGCACTACAGTTGAGCAATGGTTGCACAGGCAATTTGCAATGCACTGAATTGGCCCATGAAAGTCTCACATACTTGTCAACCCACTGAGTGAAATTGCAGGCGTCTCTGAGGTAGACTCTGACTTGTATGAGTGCCATCTGATGCTGCATGAAAATTTTGCATACTCATCAACGCATTCAGTGTACTTGCAGGCGTCTCTGAGGCAGACTCTGAGCTGAGTGTTCTTGTACAAGTGCCATCTGATGCTGCATGAAAATTTTGCATACTCATCACCCTTCTGAGTGTACTTGCAGGTGTCTCTGAGGCAGACTCTGAGCTGAGAGATCTTGTACGAGTGCCATCTGATGATGCAGCAGCAGCAGCAGCAGGTGCTTGTGCCAGCAGCAGTGACGAGGACACGTCAGATGAAGCCTTTGCAGCGCGGCATGCTGGTCTAGAAGCTGAGGAGCAACAGAGATTCAACAGCTTCGCGGGTGAGCCTGCATTGCACTTGCCTGTCAGCCTCTTGGCTGGATATTTGGGTGCATTTATGGGTTTGCAGATTTTCCTGCAGCCCAAAGGAACAGCTGGAGACTGATACCTACTCAGCTAGTTGAGCAGTTCGTTTCACAGGCACACTTCTGCCACTTTCAATCAGATACAGACGTCAGCTTGAGTTGTGCTATGCCCTCAATCACAGACGGCATGGTACAATTCTATCTCACGTCTCTGCCTGCTTGGGAGATGAACAACAGATGTCTGTCCGTCGAGAGCAGTGCTCAATGGCAATCTCCTCCTTGTGGCGTGAGTCTTCAGTTGACCTTCATTTCTTTCCACAGTGTTTTGAACCTACTGCCGCACCGACTGAGAGGCATTGCTGTTGTCAGCTCCTCTGGTCTTTGACAGCTGCCTGGTATATCAACCCCTGCAGCTTGTACCACTCATTTACAGTGACAAATTCTACTTGGTTTGTCAAATTGTACTTACACAATAAAAGATAGAAGTTGTAGTTTACAGAAAATGCAACAAAAAAGAATCTTTGTCACCCAAGTATGAGGTTGCTCAAAAAACAGGCATAGAACGTTTGTGATGATGTGCAGGTGGAGGTGCTCAAAGATCAGCGCGTGGCAACCAATCCAAGCCGCCCAAGCCCCCAGTGCGCATGGACAGCATACCCCCACCACAAGCCAAGCTGCTCAATGTTGCCGCTGCTGTGCTCCCTCCCTCCTCTGCATCTGTTGCTATGGACCCTGCTGCCATCATTGGAGCAGCTGCCGTCTCAGCTGCTGTCTCAGATGCTGTGGTGATTTCCACTGCAGCTGCTGGGCAAGTGCAGATGCAGCTGCCAGCAACTGATGTGGAGATGGCTGATAGGTCACAGATGGATGCAGACAATGTCCTGCATGACAGGTCAGCGGCCAATGGCCAGGCATCACCCAAGAACACAGGAGTCATGCAAGATGACAAGAGGCCGGACGCATTGCCACAGCTAGGCTTGACATTGTCACCCAAGCATGTGCAAGCAGATGATCCCAGACCTTTGTCTCGCATTCACAGCTTGGCTGCAAGCAAGAATGGGCGTAAAAGCAGCACACCCAGGGGGAGCACCCCCAGGGCTGGGACAGGCCGGCCCCCCAGAGGAGGCAGTGGAAACATGGCTCGTCAGGAAAGCAACACAGCTGACAGGAAGGACAGTAGAAAGCTCATGCGACGCAATACCACAGGCTGATGCTATACAGACCTTCCATTTCAGCAACTCATTGCATGCATGTGAATTTGACCTGACCTACATCTGGAAGCACTTTTGACTTGGTAACCTCAAACGCTTGTTAGGTCCAAAACTTGGGATTGCATGCTTCAATGTCACAATAAACTTTGTAGCAAATGCTTGAGTACGTCAACAGCACATGTTTGCCTGTTGTGACAGCAAGCTTTGAAGTTTGTGAAACAAGGTGGTTCATGTACATGCATTTGATCTTTCCCTGCACTGTAAAAGCCGGCTTTAACAAATTAAATTGGGAAGACATGCACTGTGCTGCTTTGTGCCCTTGGCGCCTTGGTTTTTGAAGTACTCTGTGGCCATAATGCAAGTCATGACAGATGAGCAGTGCACACGCTTCATGCAACTCTTGCAACGACGTACTAAACTGGCGTCATATGCAGGAATCATGCATGCTACAGCAATACCATTACTTGCAGATATCAATGTGATGCCAAGGCCAAACGTTGTACGCGGTATCTGAAATTCTTGCAGAGGTCAAACTTTCCAACAACAAATCGCCAACTCATCATCTAGACACGCTTGTGCCTGAGTAGTTTGATGCTGAGAAGGAAAGCAGCTGCAATTCAAAATTAAAAGTTGTGTGACATCCTGATCACGCTGACAGCAATAGAGCGGCCTAGTCAACCGCTGTGACACTATGTAGAGCTTCCAGAAAACAGCAGATACTGCAACCTGTCTGCCAAAAGCTGCCCATTCATCAAAACTCTGCCAGCATCATTCCCCTCTATTCTGTCTGCCTGCTTGCCATCTCGGAACACAAGGAGAGTAGGAAGGGCCTGCAGGCAATTTCTTAGGTTTGTCAACAATGCTACTTACAACTGCCAACACACTCAACACATAACTATTAAGGGAACTGCCAAAACACCTAACAAGTACATTCTACACTCCAAGGTGGTAGTACGCATGCTGTACAATTATGGACAGCTGGCCAGATGCTGAGGTCAGAGTGTTGTTGATTGTGCACGTTGGTATCGCCAAGCAATGCTCCACATGATGTCATATTCAACCATGCGCTGCAGACCTGTATGGCATATCGCGATGCTATTTTGGGATATCTGTCTGTGTCAATTTTGACTATCTTGATCTTGTCTCCCATCTGTGCTGAAAGTTTCTGTACACACAGAGGAGTTCCAACAAAGTCACAAACATACGGGGCCAAGAGCTACTACTTCACAGTACACAGCCTGTGAATGCAATACCTTTGCTTACCGACAGCACTTGAGACATGATTTGGCACACCATGTGGCATAGAAATCCACTAACAGAGGTAGTTCACTGTTTTGTACCATGTCATCAAAGCTAGAGAATTGTTGCTTTTGCGCCTGCCTGATAAAAGCATGGTGATGGCGAAGCCTTCTTGTTGCAGTGTACCTGCAGCAGATCAGCTTGCTGAAACTTGCATATTCGTACTATGTGCGGGTGGACCGGCAGCAGCGTGGACGCAAAGAGCCTTTGGGTGCGAAGAAGCACCTTCTGCTGTGTGATCGAAGCCGCTGAGGCGAGGCTGGCCCCGGGTATCGCTCACCACACTGCCCGATGCAGGGAGACGCAGCTAATCGTGGGCGCAAAGCGTGCATGCTAGACGTGAACTTTGCCAAGATCAACAAGACTTTGTTCAACACCTTTCTGCCTCCGGCTTACATCGTGGTTCGTGCATGCATGCTGGGAAACGCTGCAGGGACTGCGCGGCGGTATGCTGAACGCAATATCGGCGCGGAGACAGACCTGAATCTGGCAGTTCCGCAAGATTACTTTATCATGCCGATGCCACAAAGCCAGCTCATGTGCACGCTCACCTGCTGGGGTGTTGCTAACAGTCACCTCTGCTCAGTTGCCAAAACAAGCTCTTCGCGCATTGCAATGTCAACGGACTGCAGACAGACTGTAGCCTGCGGAAGTCCGCCAAGCTGCAAGAGAAACAACAGTGAAGTAGATTAGAGACATCAAAGTCGCCCAGCTTCCGTTGTGCGGTCGACACTATGAACAGTCTGGTGTTATTTGCCAGGTGATGCTTTAGGGTCACATCTGCGCTGTCAACCTCGCTGAGCACACACGCTAAATCCGAGGGACGTTGTGTGCGTGCAGGAACTTGCGAAATGTTGAGCGATCTGCAGTCACCGTGGTATCGCAGCAAAGCAGGCTATTCTCAGCACAGGTAGCATGCATCTGTAGTGCGTCTGCAAGACCTTTTACACTGCACAAATCGTCGCCAGCTTGCACTGAAGTTCCCTGTTTGCACAATCAAAATGTGACTCCCATCAAACAGTTTTGACTTGTGCTGACTTCGATATACGGCCATCGTCAAATTTGATGGCTGGATTGACGGGATGGTTAATTTGGCCTGCAAGAGCTGCTGTGCTTGGCAGCCTTCTCAAATCACATGCCCTATTTCAGGCTCAGCCAGCAGTGTTCTTGGACAAAAACACCAAAGTCATCTGCCAGGGTATGACTGGAAAGAATGGTACCTTTCATACAGAACAGGTAACCATTGCAACATTTCTGGTAGAGGATCATGTCAGAAGAAGGCGCATGTCACATAATCACCTTGAAAGACTCTCAGTGTCACATGCTGTGATACACGCAGAGCCTTGGCGTTTGACAGAACACCAAGTCAAGCAACCCAGTTGGGCCCATTTGCTTAGCACCCCCATGTTAAGACATTTTCCCCATTGCCATATCTCAGCCTATATTGTCAGCCACTGTCATGCAAATCATCCACATCCACTCAAAGAGACAAGACTGATCCTGCTTCTACTTGGCTGTCGCCGGCACACTCAACGCTCACAGTTGCCACCTGTGCATGCACACACCTAGCTCATCATGGGCTGCAAAGCGATTTCATTACAGTTTATTAATAGTTTATCATTGTTACATGCAGGCCATCAAATATGGCACCAAAATGGTTGGTGGCATCAACCCCAAGAAGGCGGGAACCACTCACCTCAACCTGCCCATCTATGGCAGCGTGAAGGAAGCTAAGCAGGAAACTGGCTGCACAGCCACAGCCATTTACGTTCCTCCCTCAGCAGCAGCCAAGGCCATGGAAGAGGCTCTGGATGCCGAGTTGGAGTTGATAGTCTGTATCACTGAAGGTATGCCTGAGGCAGGATGCCCATGACCTCAACATATGTCTGCATCAACACTCACCATTGCTGAACATAACCTTGACATCCTGCTTCATGCGGTCTGTTCCTGAGCACATGGCTGCATAGCAGCATGCACGAGTTAGCTCCTGAGGAGCATCCATTGAAGTCCATCGCTGATAGGTTCTTTGTGAACATGTCAATCAAGCGTGCTCTCTCAATTGACCCATGCTCTTGAAGCAGCTGCAGTATGCACATCAACAGCTCCATGCACGTCTCCAATGAGATTAAATTGTATTTGCACATCAAGACCACCATCATGTGGCTCAGACACATGCAACTTGCCAAAGACCGAGTAGGCTCTCATATTAGCAGATCAACTCAACAAGACAGGCTTTTGCATCCACGCAAACCCTCACCCAGCTCTCTTTCGGGCTGCTGCCTTTGGAACAGGCTTTTGTCATGATCGCGTAAAGCATACATATTTCTTACCTTTTTTTCACCCAGCTCTCTCTGCCACGACAGGCATTCCACAGCATGACATGGTCAAGATCAAGCGACGCCTGAAAGAGCAGACGGGCAGCAGACTGATAGGCCCCAACTGTCCCGGCATCATCAAGCCTGGAGAGAGCAAGATTGGTATCATGCCTGTAAGCCTTACTTGCCTCTTTTGAGGCCTGCTCATGTCTGCAACTAGGTTCAGTAGACATTGTTGGATGTCAAAGATCAGCCTTCTGTGCTCAACACTGGTCCTGGCTAATCCTTGACATCCAACAAGATGAGCTTTCATGCAAGCTGTGCAGCAGAGCAGGCTTGTTTGTCTGCTCCTCACGACAAGCTGACTTCTAGCCAGAAGACGGCGCATGATTGTATGTCCACACATCCGGTGGACATCCCTGATGACACTCAACTTGTGCTGGCATACAGTGCATCAGTCATTGACACCTGCAGGGATTGTGCACAAGGCATGTGCATCAGCAGCAAGACAATCAGCATGTGTGTGCCGCGCCTATGCTGTCTGTTTTTGCCTAACGCATGCAGAACAGCATACCAGACACTGTTGCCTTTGCAGGGCTACATTCACACACCTGGAAAGATCGGTGTGGTGTCAAGATCAGGCACACTGACATATGAGGTATCAACACATCCTGTCTGTCTGCTACTGATGACGATAATCATACATGGTATCATTGGCATCAATATCATCATCAATGTTGTCACAGTCACAGTCACAGTCACAGTCACAGTCACAGTCACAGCATATGATAATAATTCAATGTATGCTAGGTAAGCCAGACATGTGTGTCCAGAAAATCCTGTTCTGAGGTGTTATAGTACAGGCAGTGTACCAAACAACAGCAGAGGGGCTGGGGCAGAGTACAGTGGTGGGTATAGGGGGTGACCCCTTCAACGGCACCAACTTTGTGGACTGCTTAGAGCGGTTTGTGAAGGATCCTCAGGTCAATCACATTCACCGTGTCACCCAGTTGTGTGTGTGACTGAATTTTGTGAGACGCTGATTGGTCAACAAACTTGGTGTGCAAGCAGCTCATGGTCTGTCAAAATTAGAGGCTGAAATGTCAGACTTATCAAGAAGTGCTTAAAAGTACTTGCATCTCTGCTGCAGCACATATTCAGGCACAGAGGTGGTTCATTGAACAAACCAGCAAAAGTGTGATTTGTGGTCTCAATCAATTGTGAGCACACATGCATCTGTGTAGTATGCTATGCATACAATCTCTCTACCAGTATCACAAATTGTCAAAATAGTGAAGTGCACTTAGACAAGTACTTTCTGCTTAGCGCTTAAATGCGCCTGCAGACAGAAGGTATCATAATGATTGGTGAGATTGGTGGAACCGCTGAAGAAGAAGCGGCAGAGTTCATCAAGACTTCCGGCACTGATAAGCCTGTTGTGTCATTCATTGCTGGTAAGCTGTTCCCCTTCACATTCCTTTGAGCCAGGATACAGTCTGCTATGCCTGCTGGCAACAGAAGTGCCCTATTCAGAGTACCATGTCTTTGTGTTGAGTCAGTGGAAGCAGGAAGCTGCCTACCCAGAGAACCTACAATGTTCATGAGGTAGTTGGCTCTGTGTTTCCCACATAATGGAAGTCAAGCTAAGTATCCATGTAACAAAAGCAGCCTGACACGAGTTTTGCTTGACTGCATACTGTATTTAACACAGTGCCCCGTCGATCCAGGCACTTTACCAAGCTCTGCAAATCAGTGCATCCTGGGGAGCGCATATCTGAGATCTTATTTATCAAGGCACCATGTAACAAGCAGTGCTCTTGCTCGTGCAGGCTTGACAGCACCACCAGGAAGGCGGATGGGTCACGCTGGAGCTATCATTGCTGGCGGCAAAGGAACAGCCACAGACAAGATCAAGGCCCTGGAGTCTGCTGGTGTCACAATCAGCAGATCCCCAGCACAGATGGGCGCCATAATGAAGAAGGTCATGAAGGAGCGAGGCCTAGCTTAGACACGAGCTGCTGTTTGAAAATCGCCATGCTGGTTTCAGCAGGTTTTATAGTGTAGGTGGAAAGTGCTGTGTGTACAATCAACCATGGTTGCAGCTAGAAATGCGTGGTGGTCATAGGCTGCATTTGAGAATTACTGCGATGCATCTCAGCTGTGCGGCATTACATACACAGGACGCAGGCAGTTGGGAAGTTTGGCAGTTGCAACACATAGTTGCAATGCAACAGCATGGATTGTTGTTGTACAACGGTACAATGGTTACCTCACATGAGCACTGCAAACCTGACAACCTTTGATTGTACATCTGACAGTCAGTTCTGAACGTTACCAAAAATTTGAAAATCACAAAGGGAGTGACAGGACCAAAGCTTCTTTGGGCTACCAAGCTTGCTGCCATCCAACCTTTCATGAAAAAGCTCAAGCGCTGCTTGAAACGGTTCCTTGCATTGCATCACACTTCAGGCAAGGTTTTGTTGCCAGTACTCAGCAGGTTCACATTGCTGTCACTCAGCTCGAACTGCTTGTCTTCAACTTCGACTATCCTTGCAAGCTGCCTTTGGCATAATGCACAGCCAGCCAGAAAGAGCGCGCACATCCCGAACATAGCTGCCAGAGGTAAGGCACTAGTCTGCAAACATTGCACACAACAATGAGCTGGACACTCAACAATCCTGACAGCAGGGTCGAAGGACACACACAGATTGTATGAGAGGTGGGACGCTTGTCTGCCAACGGTGCAGACAACAATGAGCCAGACACTGAAACATTCTGACACACAAGGCACAAAGACAGAAGCTGACTGTAAACGTGATAGCTGCAAGAACATGAGCTAGAGACAGCAGACATGCTTTTAAAGTCATATTGCTGCATGCTTGCTCAGAACCCAAGTGCGCAAACAATCACATTACCTAAAAGCTCGCTTGCAAAGTACAGTGCCTTCCAGCACAAAAGCAGATAGCAGATGGATCTGAAAGACCATACTAAAGCTACCAAGAAACTGACATTGGCATTGTTGTCGTGCCGGGTGAATGCTTTGTATGCAGGCAGGTTGGTAGACAGAAAGTCTTGCAGTAGCATCGGTCCCAAGGCTAAAGCCCCAAAGGCCAATGGGACAAAGGCCAACAAGGCTAAAGGGCAGGCAGGTGGGTAGAGACCGGGACTCACATTGTACAGCATGATGCAGACAAACATGTTGAGAGGGATCCGGAAGAAGTTGATGATGGTGGATCGGCTCTCTTCCGGCAGGTACTGGCTGCGCATCTTCATCATGCTGGGCCAGAAGAGGCCCACACACGATTCAAACACACAGAAGGCCAGCAGCTGAACCTTGCCCTCAAATGTGATGCCTGCACACGAGGCAAACGCAGTCAAGACATGAAGGAATGAAACATTCAAACGCGCAGATGAAGGTATGGTATGCAAGGACGGAAGGCTTCAGACACACAGAAGCAGCTGAACCTTGCCCTCAAACGTGATGCCTGCAAACAAGGCCAACAACACAAATACGATCATGGTTTGAAGGACATGATATTCCAAACACATAGAAGGCCAGCAGCTGAACCTTGCTCTCAAACGTGATGCCTGCAAACCAGGCAAACAACACAAATACCATCATGATATGAAGGGCATGACACTTCAAACACACAGCAGGCTAACCTTGCCTGCAAAGGTGATGCCTGCAAATGCGGCAGACACTGTCAAGACATGAAGGGAATGAAATGTTTCCTATACGCAAATGCAGATAAGTTATGAAGGGACAGAAGGTTTGGAGAATACAGAAAGCTAGCCAGTGGGGCTTGCCCTCACAAACAGCCCCTGCGAAACAAGACACCAGTGCCAAACCGTGTCACCCAATAAAAATAATTGAACGCTTTCCGGCTCAATTGTTTTCATTGCGTGTCATGGCTTTGGTGTGTGCTATATCCGGTCTTGACACTTTGGCACCACATGGCTATATCTCATTCCAGATGTAAGCTGGCTCCTGCAGGGTTGTGCTTACAACATGCCTTTCGGGGAGCAGTTTTTCAAGTAGCTGCTGACACACCCAGACATGAGTCAATGCAGAGGGTCTGTTCTGAAAGCATCAAGGCACATTTGCGCACATTGAGGCCGGGAAGTCAACAAGGCAGACTGCAACATGCCGCCAAACATAGAGATGAAGATGCGGTGCATACCTGGAGCATTGGGGTCAAGAGAACTTGCTTCAGACGTGCGCTGCAAGTGATAGGCAACTGGTACTAGCAGTGTGACAGCTGACACACCAAACACAGTCTGCATATATCGCTCAGGCTTGTACCTGCAGAAGTGATGTGACTGCTAAGCACAAGGACTTCACTCCCACCATGACAAGCAAAATGCAACAAAAGCGCAAGCATCCCAAGACACAGAACCAGTGCATCCATCCTCACCTTAGGAAGAGTGCACACATCCCAAGGTAATGAAACACTGCACACATCTCAAACGCATGAAGAAAGCACGTGTCCCAAACATAGGGAGGGTGCACACATCTGAAGGACGACTGCCAGTGGTAGGGCGATTGTGTACAAGCAGTGCATACATTGAGCCTAAGGTGTAGGAATAGGTGAGGAGATTCAGACATGAGTCTGCAACAGCAACAATGCAGCTATGTTAACTTGAGCCTGAACTTGAGTCTGAGACACTGTCAGTCTTGAGCTGAGCAGCCTTAGAGCATTCAGTGAGTGAGCAAGACATACCCTGAGCCTTGAGCCAGCAGTCTGCCAGCAAGGGCGCTGCCAGCCATGGAGGAGACCATGAAGCAGGCAAAAATCATGCCATGGGGCAGGTGCTCGCCGTCAGGGCTGAGGGCTGGAGTCCACAGGAAGACAAAGGTGTACATGCTGCCCTCAAACAGGGACTGCATGGCCCCCAGCAGCCCTACCCGGGGATCTGCACTTGCAACACAGCTCTCTGGTATGAGAACACAAGGCTGAAGGACAGCATAACGTGGTGTGATTTGCGCTCAGCCAGGGCATGAAGTACACAGCGTGACTGGCAGCCAAGCAAGCATGTGGGCATCTGTGCAGAGCTGCTAGATGTTGCCAGGCACAAAATTATGACTGGCCTGCTGTATGAGTGGTCATGACAACCTGGACAGGAAGGAGCATGAGTGGCAGCCAAGGAATGCATCTGCAGGCGCACATGGGGCACTGGTGCACAGCTACTAGATTTTGCCTTGCAAATAAATTCAGACTGGCATGCTGTGGACATGACACCCTAGACAGGAGCATGACTGGCAGTCAATAAAGCCTGCTTGAGCATATGGGTACTGCGCATAGCTGCTAGAATGTGCCACGCAAAAGAACCAGACTGGCATGCTGTACATGTGCACATATATACAGGACCAAAAGCAAAGGACAGCAAGTAGCTTGTCTGTGCCAATGAGCAGCAGATCTGTGAGGCCAGTCTGTATACAGCCAGAGAAGGGTGCTGTGCAGTAGGCTGCTGATTGCAGGCTTGCACAGGTGTGCACACCTTGCCAGATGGTGTTCCCAGCATTCACCAAGCTGACATGAAAGGGAGCCTTGTCAGCAGAGTCGCCGTAGTTCTCTGTCCAGGTGGCAGCGATGTAGACACCACCCACTACCAGCACCAGGGCTGCTGCATCAAAGGGTGAGACAGGGCCCAGCTTGAAGACCTCTACTAGGGCATGGCCCAACAGCCCTGCTACAATGGCAATGAGGCCATTGCCAATGAAGACTGCCTTGGAGAAAGTGCCTCCTAGCCAGTTGCCCTCATACCCTCTCTGCAGTCATTGGAAACAGAGTTATTGGGTGCGGGTCAGGGGTGACCCTAAGGCAGCAAATACACACAGCTGTGCTCAGAGAAGACGTAATACATCAGATCAGCAAGACTCCTAAAGCACTTGCCAAGGCAGGTGGTTAGCATGCTGAAAACACATTGCTGGAAAGAAGTGGTACTGTTATGCCAAAGAGTCATGGAGGTGGTGGCTGGCTCACAGCCAAAGTGTAGTGGTGCTGCAGCATATGCAACAGAAGTTTAAGCTTGCATTTGGGGAACACAGACGACCAATATCAAGACCTTTTAACCAACAAGCCACATGTGTGCAGGCAGAATGTGAGGAGCATGTCACCTTAAAATGCTCAGCAACAAGCCAAGACTCAAAGGCTGAGTAAAGTAGGGAGGTTGCCACGCCACAGAAAATTCTGCCGACAAGCAGGATGTGGAAGTTGTTCCAGTGTTTTGTGAAACAGCCAAAAGTATAAGTTGCCACATATGTCAATGCTGCCTTTTTCCTTCCGCTGCAAGAACACATGGTCTTTGAGCAACCCCACACCATGTGCTATGCTTGCAGGCTGTGAGGATGCAGAGTTGGTGAGGTTCAAATGTGGACACACTTACTTGCGATCTGCTAAACTGCCTACTAAGGTTCCAATGATCATAGAGGAACCAAAGCCAGCAATGAAGAGCTGACCGATTGCTGCTCTGTCAAAGTCATACTCTTGGTACAAGGCATATACAAATGGCCCTTGAAGCCAATCCCCAGCTACAGATCAGGCAGGTTGTCAGCAAAGTAAACTGGTTTGACGTTGCGGTAGATGCGACCATCACGTCTCCAGACGCGTGCGTCAAGCTGTATGCCTCACCCATCATGAGGGCATACACCAGGACATACTTGTTTCTGAACTTCAGAAAGTCGCGGTTGGCGTTCGCGGAACCGGTCTCGGTCTTGCGGGTGCCTTCCAAAGCTGCTGCGGCTAGGGCTGACAGCAAAAACACAGCTACATAAAACAGCTCCATGGGTGCAGCTTTTGCGCAGAGCTAGCTGAAACCTTGAGTTGGGCTGCCTGAACCCGCTTGAAACGTTTTGCTACGACAACCAAGTTTGAACCGAAATGTAGCTACCAATATGCTACACACCACCAAACGAGTGAACGTTCTGCGTCTCAGTAGCAAGCTGGGCAAGCTGTGGGTCCGTGTCGACTGATCTCTGGCCACATGGCCTAATGCTTTCGAAACGCTTTTGGAGACCTTGTCCCGATGTGGACGACTCAGACTCGTCGAGCTTCGGTGAAACGCAGCCTACTGCGCCCGCACAAGCATGCTCATGCAGATAATAGACAGGGGGTTGGACTGAACATGGGAGCGAGGCCTGACACCTGTGACGGTGATAGAGGTGGCGTAAAGCCCTGCAACCCCATTAGCCCATATCATGCGCATGCAAGAGAGATTGTGACTAAGCGTTGCGCGCAATCAAAGCGCCACCGGATCCAAAAGACACGCGCGCAGGTTGCGCAGCCTGCAGGCTGCAAACGGCTCTCATCACAAGCAGCTCAGCACAGCTTCCCACCGTATTGATAATCAGCACTGCAGAAGTGCTCGGTCAACGGCGCCATGAAATTGCTTTGTGGTCATAGCCTGCTTTTGTTACACAGTAAGAACTAGCGCTGTTGTACTTTTGCAATCTTGTAGTACTTCTGGCTCAACGGAGAAAGGCCATATGCATGGCTATGGCTCACATCGGGGTGAACGCCTGGCTCAAACTGGTCTCAATCCTTGTCTCCTGTTTTGTAGGCATTTTGATAGTCGCAAGTCAGGCTTCCAATGACTCCTCCGGCAGGCCTCGCCGGTTTAAGCCTCACGAACTTGCAAACACATTACCAAAGTCCTCTGAGAAGGTGCTGGTTGACCAGTACATGACAGACACAGAAGCAGCAAGTGCGCGAGTCTTTCGAGTTTACAAGCCTTTGCTGCCGCATCACCATAACCAGTGTGATGAGTACTTGTATGTGTTGTCTGGCCGTGGCACATTCTGGATGGAGGACCCAAAATCTCAACAGGAATTTGGGCCAGGGGAACTGTTGTACTTTAAAAAGCAGACCGTACATTCACTGCCTGACATTCTTGAAGAGCCTGTGGTGTTCATGTCATTAGACACACCCAGGCGCAGTCCTGATGACATCCATTTCGAGAATCCTGAGCATGGGTCATCAGACAGCTGGGGTCATGACCGAGGATCTGATGAATTGTAAATCAAAGCTTAAGTGAAAGCTGTCATGCACAAGCCGACCTTCAGCAATGTTGCAATATGCTTGAAAATCTGTGTATTGGGTGCATTGATGGCTCCAAGACCGCGTGGACAGTCTTCATGGCAAAGCTAAGCCTGCAGTGCATCTGACTGAATGCATACGTAAAGCAGAGGTTTTGATGGCTCCAAATTTAGCTAATAGTGTTTGTGTTGTTGCCATCACGTGCACATCAGCTGCATTTCCACTCTCGTCTCTCGTTCTGCTGCGTGTATTTTAAGCGGCAGCATCCATGTGCTAGGACATATCTTGACTGAACGCTCTTTAGCAAGCTTGCTCAATTTAGACCCATCATGATCCAGCATGTTCCATTCCCGTAATCAACATCCTGACAGAGCGCTCGAGCATTCATTTGCAGATTCGAACATGTTTCAGTCTGTACGGATGCATTGCATGTCACAGCCTGCAGCTGCTAGAAAGACGTTGCTGGACACACTGCAATTTGCAATGCATTTGACTCTGAATTTGAATCTGAATCTAAAGTTATAACGCATGGGCCGTTGTTTGCTTTTGTTTCCTACCACTGCAGGAGGCACTTTCGTCACTACGGTTCAAGTCAAAGCTACAGCAAGTCTCACGATACGTCTTCGAATCTCTGTGTCGGCATAACTTGCAAACTATACTGTCTGTCAAGACAACTCATCAAGAGCTTCGTACACTTCCATCTCGACATAATAGGTCAGGCAGTCGCACCGGCAGCAGTCCTGATGCAGACGCAAGTCGGCCGGCTGCGGGGGCTGCCGGGACACCATTCATCACAAACAGGCTCGGCACCTCGGGTACGGCTCATCAGCTCACGCATCGCCAAACCAGCGGTCCCGCGAGGCCGACAGCACTGCGGATCTGTGTACTCATCTGCAACCAGTACGAAGGAGCCTTCTCTCGAGGTGCGTGCAGCTGCAGCTGCGTTCTTGATGCATCGGGTGCCGGCACGTGGGTGTCAAAGACGCTGTATGGTACTGTGTGGGTGTCAACGATGCTGTTTGCTACTGCCTTAGGGAAACAGAACTCAAACTCAAGGCAACAATGTTGTTCCGGCACCTGGTATGTCAAAGCACGTGGACACACAAGTCCCCCAAAGTGTGAAAAAACCACGCATTGTGATTCTTGGCTCTGGATGGGGAGCCATGAGTTTCATTAAAGGCATGTCCAAGAAGGACAGGTATGTTTTCCTCACAAGTAGGAGTGCTATCATGCGCATGTAGCAAGACAACACAGCATAGCATGGAGTCACTACAACTCAGCTGACCTATTGACTGGTACTGCAACAGCTTTGCCTAACAAGCTTTCGCAGAGAGAACCAGCAGCTTATCTGATACATAGCATGCACAGCATGCCGACCATGTTGTGAATGCATCTTCCTTCACCCCCACATCACCAGACTGGTGACCAGCCAGACAAATAGATACTTTGCTGCTACTCACAAGTCTGGATGGTTGAACATCAAGCAGAGCAGTTGCACAGGCAAAACCTAATGCACATTGCATTTTGTCATGCAGCCAAAAGTACGACATCACATTGGTGTCCCCCCGCAACTACTTCCTGTACACACCTCTGCTGCCGGCTGTGGCGACTGGCACAGTGGAAGAAAGATCCATAGTGGAGCCAATCCGGAGAATCATGGCCGGCAAGGTACAGCTCCAAAAGAGAACACACAAAAAGTTTCTGCTTTTTGGCAATCATTTCGGGAGCTTCCTACGGCGGCAGCCTTGAGCCTCTGCCTGATGCTTGACAATGATTTGTGCAAATTTTGTTGCCTTGTCACCTTTGCTTGATGCGTGACCTTTGCCTTACTGCCTTTGCAACAAAAGCACTTGTCTGTTTTCAGTCTGCCCGGCATGGCCACTGCATGCGCCCCTGCTTGACAAGGCACAGCAGAGCAACATTTTTAGGTCGAAGAATTGCTCAAACAAAGAAAGTCCAGCCAGAGTCTGCATGTCCGTCTCTGCATCTCTTGCCTCCCTCTCCAAGCCTTGGGGCTTGCCTGAATTTGCTGTTCTTTCACCTTTTGCATGCTGTACCAAAGCCATTGTCATTGGCTTGCATGGCTGTCAAGTGATGGTACAGGGCAGTATTCGTTAAACTGAGTCAGCAAAACTTCCGAGTCAACGAAGTCAATCCAGAGAAGTAATGCTAAGTGCCTTGTGTCCTTGCTGCAGATTGCCTGCTGTTGCAGTGTGCTTCACACAACAGGGTGTGCTCTGTTCAGGCTGCACCTCATGGCAGCAGTCAAACAAGAATGCATGCTGCCTTGTGTTCAGCCATGCTTTTCACTGACCAAACAGGCACATAGTGGGGTAGTGCTTGCGCAGGGGAAGTACTTTGAGGCAGTGGCAAGTGAGATCAACCCGGAAGAGAAGTCTCTGGTGGCTTGCTTCCCTGCTGACACAGGCATGGACGAGTGCTGCTTCAAGCTGGAGTACGACATCCTCATCCTAGGTAACATAGCATCCATACTTGCAACATAGCATTCACACATGTATCATAGCATCCCTACACCTAACATAGGATCTATACACATAACATGGCATCCACATACATAACATAGCATCTATACACGCATCATAGTCCTGGGCAGCCTGGTATAATACTTGGCTTCTCATTGAACTGACGCCAACAGGCGTCGTCTTTTCTTTTCTTTTTCTTTCTCTACACGTATCATAGCATGCATACACGCAACATAGCATCTGTACACGTAGCATAGCATATGTACACATGACATGACATAGCATTCATACACAGAACATGGACCTTTCCTAGGGTCAGTAGCAGACAGCCCTGAGTAGGTTGCATGCAGTCTTGTTTTGTAGTCAGCGTACCAGCAGTAGCATGTATTGATGCTGATCTGGATTTGACTGACCAACATTGGCGCCATTCTGAGCAAGTTACTCAGCAGCTTCATTCTTTCTGCATGGTAACAATTCTGCTATTTTGGCTGCAGCAAACACAAAGTGCAGATGGTGTTGTGACTGTAGGCGTTGGCTGCATCAACAACACCTTTGGGATCAAGGGGGTTCAGGAGCACACCTTCTTCTTCAAGTCCATCACAGACGCCAACAAGCTGAGGCGGCAGGTCTCTGAGTGCTTTGAGAGGGCCGCCCTGCCCAACACCTCACAAGAGGTCAGGCCCCTACACACGCACAAAGTGAAAGGCAGAAACGACTGGCAAAGGCAGGAAGTGATAGGCAGAAATGAATGGCAAAGGGCAACCTTTTCTGTTTGTTTGCTCCTGTCTTGCTGATAGACTCTGTGCTGCTGGCCGTTAGCTCTTTTCGATCCCAAAATGTCTATTTTTATTCAAAAACATCATCCCTTCACTGAAAATCTAAACTCAGAAACGTCTGGGGACAATAGAAACGAGTTTCTATATTGTGGAGAGAGGGCTGTATGCACCTTCTTTCCATTTGTTTGCTCCCGTGTTTGCTGATAGACTCTGTGCTGCTGGCCGTTAGTGCTCTCATGAAGTGCTTTTGCAAGACGCTTGAGAAAAGGAATTCCTACATGCTCCTGACCCTGGCCCTGCCATATCCAATCTGATCTGAATGACTAGACTTAGCGCCCTGACAAGGCAACCAGGCAGGTCACACATGATGTGCCATAGTGTCTCACGTCCGTCTTTTCTCAAGATGGAATTGCCGATTCCTCTTTTTGGGAGGAAATCCACAACTTCCATCTTGCATGTCAATATCACTTTAGAATCACCAGCTGCTTGACGTGCAGCTCAGCACACATGCTGATCCTGAACGTTCCACAACTGCCTTCAGGATAAGAAGCATAAACCATGTTGACTTCAACATCAGAGGCTGCTTGACCTACAACACATCACACAGGCTGATCCTGATCTCGTCACATCTGCCTTCAGGAGAAGAAGCAAAACCCATTTCAGCACTACAGGCTGCTTGACCTACAGCACATCACACACAGCTATGCAGGCAGTTCTGCACTTTTTTGACCCCTGCAGGCTGACTACAACTTCCCACACCTTCCAGCAGCTGCTGTTGGCCACGAGCAGATCTGTGCCTTGTGCCTGTGCCTAGACATTTCCTGTTGATCCTGATTCTTTCACAACTGCTTTCAGGAGAAGAAGCAACTGCTGTCTTTTGTGGTGGTTGGTGGTGGTCCCACCGGTGTAGAGGTGGCCGCCGAGCTGCAAGACATGGTGGAATCTGACCTGGTCAAAGTGTACCCTGACCTCGTCCGTGACGTGCGTATTGCTGTCATTGAGCTCCAAGACCATGTGCTCAGCACGTACGACAGGCGCATATCAGAGTACACGCGCCAGATCTTCACCAGGTGATCGACAAGCACATCCACCCATTCAGACAGTAGTGTGTAAGGCTACATTAGCTGTGTTTGTTGGTAGATTTTGTGTTGTTCAGAATGGTTTGGTCAGCACCTCTGATGGACAGACACCACATTTGTCAAGTCATGATACCTTCATTAGTCCTTGTTACTGTGATGCACTCTTGTTTATTGTTTATAACTTGTTTATAAGAGCACCAGTGCTGATCTGGCATGCAGCTGCGTGCACAGGTGTCTCACAGCTGCTCTGTGTATGACAACCAGCTGATCTTGACATTGTGTACAACCAAAACATCTCCCCAATGTAGATACACGTCCTTACAATCCCCAGGCATGTCTGAGTTTAGATTTCCTCTGTGGAACGGAAGTTTCTGAAGCAAAGTGCATGTTTGGGGATCGAGAAAAGCAGCAAGTCTGCACAACCAGAGCTGAGGCTGTGTCTGACTGTTCATGCTGACAAGTGGACTTGTACACAGGAACCACATTGACCTGATTCTGAACACAAAGGTGAAGGCTGTGCAGCGGCACTCTGTCACGGTGTCTGACGCATCAGGCTCAGAGAGTGAAATCCCCTTTGGGGCGTGCGTGTGGGCCACAGGGGTTGCCATGCACCCTGTCATCAAGCAGGTCAGCCTGCTGTGCTGTGCTGTGCTGTGCTGTGCTGTGCTGTGCTGTGCTGTGCTGTGCTGTGCTGTGCTGTGCTGCGCTGCGCTGCGCTGCGAAAAGTAGTCTTTGGGCTGTTTGCTATGCTTACCAGGAGATGTTGCTTGTGGTCCATGAGTGTGAGCCGTGTGTTAATTTCCATGCATCCTGTCATCAGGCATGCATGCTGCTTTGCACGCTGTGCTATGCACGCTTTGCTTCACTATGCAGGCTGTATCGTGCTTTGCACATCGTGGACGCGATCCTTATGTAGATTGACGTCCTCAAACAGTCACATGACTGTCTAACAGTTATGTTTGGTCTATATGATATCCTGTACACAGTAACATTGCTAAGTTTGCTGTATATATTGTGCTGGTTGATGATGCAAGTCTGATGAAATTTGACCTGTTGCACTGGCAAGAGAACTGACCCAAGGCTGATTTGAAGCAATTTCCTGAACACTCATCACTGTGGCCAGTGCTGTCCCTGTTTGTATCTTGACGTGTCCAAGTTGTTGCAGCTGCAAACGCGGTTGCCAAAGGGGAGTCAGACGCACTTCAGGTCCATCATCACAGACGAGTTCCTGCGAGTCAAGGGCTCCAATGACAGCATCTATGCCATCGGCGATGCAGCCACCATAGAGCAGGTGAGCCTTGCCCTCTGACTGGATCTGCAGTGCCAGTCAGACCAAATCCGGATCTCTTCAGATGAGACCCCTCATGTAGACGGATGATCTGAACAACATGAGGGGTGATCTGAAGAGATCTGGATTTGGGCTGTGTAAATGAATCATCTGATTGCCAGCCCCCACGTGTAGCATTCCAAAGGCACTCAATGAGCTAGAAACCAGACAGCAGCAGCATGAGAATGCTGTCATCAATTGACGCTAGCTTCCCAAGCCTATGGCGATACAAGGAGTGATTGTCAGTCATGCAAGCAGAGATGACTGTACCGTGTCAGACTGTCGCATTTTGACATATTCTGATCACGAGTCACTTCAACCACAAGAGCTTCCAGCTGATCTGCTGAGATCACAAGGATGGAGAGACAAGACTTGTCCTGCACATACCTAGCTCATCCTGAGCTGGAAAGCATCTCCTATTATTACTGTCATTATTGTTGTTATTTATACTCAGCATCTGACTCACAAGCAGCTGAAGCCTCATGCACTGAGCGTCTGCACCCATATGGGTATATCCATTTGCATGCTGTGAGCCTGACATGCAGAGACTTGGTTTATTTCCAGTCTCTAGAGCCGTTCAAGTATGCTAATAGCTGCAAGACCAACAGCGGTTTCAATCCACCAAAGCCAAGACAGCTCTTGCTGCCCCACATGCTTGCACTACCATCCTGACAACTTTTCCAAAGTCACTTGGCTGGGCCTTGAGCTTGTGCGTGTGTGCATATGCAGCCGAAGGCATTGGACCACTCGTCAGAGCTGTTTGAGTCTGCGGACACCAACAAGGATGACAAGCTGACCCTGGCAGAGCTGCGGCAGCTGATGAGTCAGGCCAGCAAGCAGTACAGCCATCTGGAGGAGCACGCACGCTTCCTGGATGCGTGAGCACCCCTCACCTGTCACTGCTGTTGCTTGTTGATCGCTGCCATTTTACTGTTATCCTCTCACAGTGGTTGTTGTGATGATGATGTGTGCTGATGATTGCTCTCTGGGCCGGCTGTCTGTTTGCAGCCATCAGGCTGCTTGCATGAACACAAACAACATCAGGAAGAAGCAGATTCAGAAGGTGGGGGCATCTGGATTGGGATCTTGTTCATGTTTGGTGGTATAGCGCTTTGATGAGGCCCATGCTGACAAGCCTCGCTGTCTGCTTCATGCAGACAGACACACAGCTGCCCTTAATTGCAGCAACAGGGCTTAATCTCCGTACCCATTCATTTTTTCTTCCCCTTTTTGGGGCCTTTGTCGAGTCTCTGTTGGGGTTTTCTGGGTCTGTGTTGGGTCTGTGTTGAGCCTATCCAGCAGTCAATCTGCCTGTCCGGACTCTCCTGAAGGGTGATGCGTTTTCTCTGCAGCAAGTACGGTGCAAAACGGTTTGGGGGGCTGGTGAGGACGGAGATCAACAGTGAAGCAGCCGGGCCCCTGAATGAGCTGAGTGATGACACAGCCATCACACGGACGCAGTTTGAGGACTTGCTTGCCAAGATTGACAAGGGCCTGAGAGCCCTGCCAGCAACCGCACAGGTGAAGCATTGATCTCAAAATTGTTTTGTTACTTCACGATTTATAATAAGGATAATGCTAACAAACATAGTGATAGTATCAAAAAACTAGAAAGCATTCATGCAGAGACAGGCAGGCAGGCATGCACTCATGATGCACTCATGATCATGCAAAAATGTGATAACTGATCTGCGTTAGCTTGAGATGCCTGTCAAAGCAGTGCCAGCTGTCGGTCGCATACAGAGACAGGCATGTACGTATATTCACCAGCAAGCGATAAGTTGGGCACAAGTTGGTGTACATCTACTTGCAGAGGTAAGATGTTACTGTTGGTCCATCTGCATGTGAGAGGGCGTACTTCTGTTGAGCAGGTGGCAAGACAGGAGGGCGAGTATCTGGCAAAACTGCTGAAGAAGCACAACCCCCCACCCCACACCCAGGGTGAGGGGGCCCTACCCCGCCCCAAGAAGGCCTTCAAGTACACCCATCTGGGCAGTCTGGCGTATGTGGGGGCTGACAAGGCGGTCATGGACATCCCCAAGATGGGCCCCATCACAGGATGGACCGCAGGTCCGCTCTTCAACATCTCCCAATCATCTGTCAAGCACACATGTTAAACTTTGACAACATCTTTTAAAACGGCGTATTTCAGAACAGTCAGCATGTCCCTGCCAGTGATAGTGATAGTGATAGTGATAGTGATATGCCTTATGGGCAAAGGTGCAGTTGCTGCACAGGCTCGCACCGACAACAGCAGCGTTCCTGCTTTTATGTGCTGCATACTGTTTTACCTGTAGCTTGTAAATTGACTTAGCTCATAGTCTAATGAAAGCCTGGTTATTTCTGCTCTTACACGTGTGCTCATGCTGCTGCAGGCTTGTTGTGGAGAGGCTTTGAGACATACAGTCAGATCAGCTTCCGCAATCAGAGTCTGGTTGCACTCGACTGGGTGAGAACCAAGCTGTTTGGCCGTGACATCAGCAGGGTGTAGTTGCGCCCATGATCCACCCTTCGGACGCACTCAAGCAGCTTGCATGAAGTCCTGGCATGGTGTACAGTGATGTATGTGTGTGTATATGCTTTCAGACTCTGATGCCAGATCTTTGGTGCTGTATGTTGCTTTGTAGGCTGTTTATGCACTGTAGAAGTCGCGCCCAGCAGGCCTGTGTCTAGCCTGTGAGGTCTCTGCTCTCTGAATTGATAAGTCCATCTGTGTTCAGTCTATCATACATAATGTCTCTAGGATCTAGCTACACCAGAGCTTGCAATTGCAATGAATAGTTACAACCACCTACCTTGCACCAATTTGTTGCAGCACCCATTGTATGCAATCTTGCCATGCGCTGATGCCCAGCCATATTTCTGTGATATTTGTGCATCTGTTCCATTTCATCAAACAATTTCCCCACCCCCGATTTGGGGTCTGCGTTGTTGCCTGTTTCACGTGGGCATGCATTACCTGGCTAAAATCGCATCCAAGTCGTCGTGCTCGCAGGCAACCGCAACTTAACTTGATCTGGACTGTGTGAGAGAAACAGAACATCTGGCTTGCAATACAATCCGTTGCGTGCGCAGTTGCACATACATAACGGCACTTGCTTTGGTGGTGATCAGACAGTACTGACACGATAATCAGCAGCTAGCCATTAGATCTGGTGTCACCGTGGGCAAATGCAGAAAGTACAGGTCAGTGACTGGACAGCTTTTGGTCAGCGCTAATTCCTTCTGCACGGCTCCTGCTGAGCACCACTGGCGATATGCATGCAGGTACTCGTGCAGCAGTTCAGTACACCCTCACGCTGCTTCTCGTCGCTTCGAAAGCAGACAAGGACACCTAAGATGGTGACTGCTGCTGCATCGTCGTCAGCTGCAGATGCTGGCAACAACGTGCTAGGCGAGGGCATTCGCACAACCTATGGTGCGCCACGACTTGCATGTTCGCCGGTTCCAACAGTGTTCCTCTTGCTGTTTTCAGCAGGATGTTACGACACCAATGTTTGTCGTGCAGGCATTGGGTCCGATGTCACAATTCGGTGGGGCTTGTTGAAAAGCAAAGTTGTCCCACCACCAGCAAAGGTAAAAATGGTCACGACAAATCACCTGATCATCCTGCTATGCGTGTCATGTGCAGCATATGTGCCATCAGTGCTGTTCTTATAGTCGCAAAAGCTATCTCATTGTTGCAGAATGGAAAGGCGCAGACATGGGAGCAGTATCGCAAATCAACTGAAAAGGATAGGCAGCAGCTGAGGTGAACAATGCAATACAAGCCTGTGTGCACACACACACACACACACACACACATTGCATGCATATATCATACACTTCATCTGTGTTTTGGCTGTCACTCTGACAACTCTACGCGCTTGTCTCAAGTCAATATTCTGCGAGGATGAACATCCCTCATTGTTGGAATTGTGTGCTGCCCATTTCTGACATCGTGACTGCTCATGTACATCATCTCTAGGTATATGCATATGCATATGCATGAGGATATGTTGAGTGATGGTTTAAAAGTTGCAGGAAGCAGTTTGCAGAGCGTCTGGAGGTGATTGCATACCCAGAGCGTGAGAGAAGGCGCATTGTTGGTGTTGCTCTCGGGGTAAACCTTCACTGTATACAATGCAAGCTTGCAACCACACAGTGCAATACAACTTTGGCTGCCATTGCGTGCTTGCGACGCATGTCTGATGCAGTGTTCACAGTATTACACATTGACCTGTTTACTGTCATCATATGCAACTTATGTTTGTGGAAACGCTAGCCTTGCATGAGTATCCTCGTTCACCAAGGCTGCATGGCCTTCCGTACTTGTTTGCAGCATCACAACCAAGACCCAGATTGTGACAGACCAAAGATTTTCACCTTGTTTGAATGACCGACACTGCATTGCACATTCAGGTGTAATCTGTAACTCCATGCTTACACACATGTCCTCATAATTGTGCTTCATCTCAACCTGTATGGGTGCCATGTTCATGGAACGGCTGATGCTGAAACTGTGTATGGGTGACAGGTGGTGGCAGTAGCATTAGGTGCATACCTTGTGTCCAAGGGAGCTTCACCCCTGCAGAGGGCCTGGGTGGCCCCTCCCCTGGTCTTCAGCCTGGGCTTCATTGACTCTAGCATTCAGGGCTTGTGCACAGAATCATGGGTGAGTCCTCAATACACTGTGACTCATGATGTGTAAATGCTCTGCGCACTCGCCTATGCTGACGCTCTGGACACTAGGTGGTTCCAGGAGCAAAGGCAGCACAAGTGCCAAAATAGGACTTTTGAAGTCACTCTTGAGATTTGCCAGTGCTTGTGTGCATGACGCAGTCAGTGATGTGCAGCTGCAAAGCTCACGTTGTCTTAGCACATGCAGTAGCAGGCATGATTGAAGTGTATTCAGAGTGTATCAAAGTGCTTGCAAAATGTGTTGTGAAGCATCATTACAGCAGGCACAACTGCAGTGTGCCAGACTTTTTCAACACCAACAAATGTTGGCTGCAGAGTATTACGGTGATTTTGCCTGCCGACGCGTGCTTCATCTGATTTGGGAACTGGCACAGTGGTCATGCAGGGCATCATATAATGGTTTCACTCAGAGCTGTATGTATCCAGATCTGACATCAGGAGAAGTGTTTTGTGTATCACCGAGTAAATTACATGAACGTGCGCAGGCTGGGGCATGGGATGTGGATGACACAGGCCTGGAGTACATGCCCAACAGGGACGTTGCAGAGCGTATTCAGCAAAAGGTTTTGAAGATGTACATCAGAGACAGTGTCATTTCTACAGGCCTGCTGGCAGCATTCTGCTTCTGGCCATTGTGAACTGCACTTATGAGCAGAAGTGCAGTTGCTAAAGACAAGCAGTGGCCTTCTGGCTTATAGGTCAAAGCCTGAGCAGGGGTGCCAGATTGCGGCGTAGCTACTACTGGTATAGGTCAGCATGAGTTGGTGTTTTTGAAGCTTGAAAATCCCCAGAGCTGTTGATAGCAAATCATGTAGTGTGCACAAGTTAGTAATGGATGTAGACTGGGCATCATGCTCACTGATGATCATGTTCACTTGATGCATCATATGGACCACCTTCACTTGATGGGCCATATGCATGCATGTACCAAGCGCATGCCAGGATCAACAGCTCATCAGCATATATATATATTTGCATATATATGCTGATGAGCTGTATATGCTTACATAATGAGATAAGATGAGTTGTCTGTCAGCCTTATGAATGGCTGTGGCACTACGACAATCGCCCAGAGATCGGGCAGGAGAGGCTTGGTTCAATCAATTTGCACCAACACATATGGTCTTTTTTGGCGGAATAGGACAGTCGTTGTCTGATTATGTAATTACAAGCAGCGCGATTTCAAGTTTTGCCAGTTTGTTGTCTGGATTTTCTGAGATGTAATGATTGATTTCTAAGTTGTCTTGATTTGCTCTACATTTGACATTTGACTTTTTTGTATGTCGTCAGACTTGTTGGCTGAATAAAATTTTGTCATTGGTATTGCGCTTCAAAATTTAATTTAAAGGATTATGATCTGGCTTGCAGATCTGGCTTGGGGGACATGTTGGTTCCGGAGCTATTGCCAGCTGAAAACAATATGATCTTGGCAGATTCGTACCTATCTATCGCTCTCTGCATTTCACATTTGCCTTTTGCGTAGATCTTTGCAGGGTGTCATCTCTATTGAAAACAAATCTGCGTGTGCGTTCACTGGTGTAGTCGAACACTTACCTCGAGCAGCCGAGTCACATGATGTCACGACTGTTCCTGGCCACTGCTTGCAAAACTGCTTGCCTCACTGGGAAGCCAGTGCAGCACGTAGGTGCAACACTGACGGGGTAAGAGCCCTGGCTAAAATGCGACGAGCAGCAAAAAGCTTCACAAGTTCGCCGAAGCATGGTCAGATGACTTTTTATACCAGAAGGTTGTACTGAAATGCAGGCTGCAGCAGCTGTACACTTGGGCAGCAGAGCCTTCAGAAGGAAGCAAAGTGGACTCACAGATCACCGTGCCTGCTATTGAAAAGGCTTCCCAGCAGACTTCAAGACAGGTGACGACTGGTTGTCTGCCGTGTAAATTGGCCCCGTGATTGAGGCTGTAAGGCAACTGCCATCATCCAGGTGTTTGGAAAGCCTGCTGCAGCCAGTCTAGCTGTGAAGCATGTGCAGCACAGCATGAAGCCAAACTGGCCTGGCAGTCAGCAGGTAGGCTAGGCTGTATCATTGTAGGTGTCTCAGTATCGCATATTTGCTGCAGCATGAAGTATCGTGCGGGGTTCTGGAAATGCTGACCGTGTGTGCAAAACTTCGTGCAGCATGGTCACGGTGAAGGTCATCTGAAACAGCCCCAGCAGACAAAATTCTTTTCCACCTTTGAAGACTGCACGAAGGATCGCAAGGTCAATCACATACCTTCTAAGCATGCGCATGATGACAAGACAGCTTCTGCACAAGCAGATCTGCAGGAGGCCTCTAGACAGGTGAGGCATTCTAGACGCCTGAGAAGCAGCTCAACACAAATGTGAACAGATGTCAAGAGCACACACAAGTGATGCATTGTATGTCACAGCTGCTGCCCTTGAGCAGAAGCAGGCATCGCAGACGCATAAAAAGGCTACCTGTGTGGTCACAAAACCACAGCAGTGCTGCAGAAAGATGATGTCTTGCATATCAAAGTTCTGGCAATACTTCACAGTCGCGTGGCAAAGTTGTGGCATGTCATGCAATGCAGTGTGAATTGTCGGCAAGGGTGAGCCGCTTGTCGTGCAGGGCTCTACGATCCAAAAGATGCACCACCCTGCACAAGTCACTACTTACATCAAGGAACAGCAGAAAATGGCATTGGCTGGTGTCAGAGGTCGGCAGCCAGACAAAGCATTGTTGAGCTTTTATGCATCCATGGCGCACCTCTGTTCTGTAGCTGGACCCCTTTTGGATCACATCAGTCTCAGTGCCATCATCACAGCCACAGCGCAGCTCTGGACTACAGCTCAACCCAACAGCAGCTTCAAGCCAAGTGCAAGCAATGCACAGATGATGCACTTTTGTGGCAGCATCCTTCTTCAGCTAAAGCCCATGCTGCCTGATGCTAAAGCGCAGGCAGTCAGCAACATTCTGTGGTCTTCAGCAAAGCTTGGGCTTAATCCTGATGCCTTTGTGCCAGGCATGACTGATGCCTTGGCGGCCAAGCTGTTGCAGCTGACAAAGGATGAAGCCAGACACCAACCTAATGCGCAGGACTGTGCCAACTTCATGTGGGCTCTTGCCACCCTGGGCCATGAGCCTGCAGACAAGGGCTTGGTAGATGCTGTGTGCAACCATTTTGCGAGGCTGATCAAGCACCGTGATGACAGCAAGCGGCCCAATGCGCAAGCAGCTGCCAACATCATGTGGGCTCTTGGCACCTTGGGACATGAGCCTGGAGATCAGGGCTTGATAGATGCTGTATGCAGACATTTTGTTGTTTCCATCAAGCATCGTGATGCAAGACAACAGCCCACTGCACAAGGAGCTGCCAATGTGTGGGCGGTTGCCACCCTGGGCCATGAGCCTGTAGACAAGGGCCTGGTAGATGATGTCTGCAACCATTTTGCCATGCTCATCAAGCATCATGACCAAAGCAAGCAGCCTAATGCACAAGGAGCTGCCAATGTTGTGTGGGCTGTTGCCACCTTGGGCCATGAGCCTGCAGACAAGGGCCTGGTAGATGTTGTGTGCAACCATTTTGCCATGCTCACTAAGCATCGTGATGAAAGCAAGCGGCCCAATGCACAAGGAACTGCCATTGCTGTGTGGGCTGTTGCCACCCTGGGCAATGAGCCTGCAGACAAGGGCTTGGTAGATGCTGTATGCAACCATTTTGTGAGGTTGATCAGGCATCATGATGACAGCAAGTGGCCCAATCAACAAGAAGTCGCCAATATCTTGTGGGCTCTTGCCACTCTGGGCCATTACCCTGCAGACAGGGGCTTGGTAGATGCTGTTTGCAACCATTTTGTCACGCTCATTAGGCATCTTGATGCACAACAGCGGCCTGCTGCGCAAGAAATCTCAAATGTGATGTGGGCTCTGGGCTACTTGCGTCACGCACCTCCAGATGGTGCTGCATCAGCCATTCTAAAACGGTTTACACGGCTTTGCCAATTGCCAGGGCAGGAGCCAAACGCACGAGAACTGAGCAGCACCTTGCTTGCTTGCGCTGTGCTCCGTTTGAATTTCAAAGAAAACGTCAGCCTTGCCTTGATCAATAGGCTGCTGAGGTTAGATAGGTCAAGTGGCTACAAACAAGAATACTGCAATACTGCTTGGAGCTTGGCTGTATCTGGCATGCTTTCTTCTGAGATATTGCATGCACTGCTTGAGCCCTTGCGGCCTTTGCCTACTGCTGAAGTGGTTCATGAAGCTTTGCCTAGACAGCAGTTGTTTCAGTTGTATCAGGCTCTGGACTTTTTGCAGCCTCTACCAACGGCTGCTGCGCAAAATTTGCATGAGATCATGACCAGACTTGGACAGAGACCGCTCCCTGACCTCAAACAAGGTGCTCACGCATCTGTCAACAGGCGGCTGGGCTTGGCGCTAGGACAGCTTGGCCTGGCCTTCACACCTGATGTTCCCTTGAGTGGGTACTGGGCAAATGCTGTGCTGCAGCCACGTGATGACGGTGTTACAGCTCCAATTGTGTTGGCCACGGACAGCTTGCATTGCTTCAGAAACAAGAAAGACAGGTGCGTGCGTAAGACATTGCCGTGCATCAACCTTCCTATGTTCCATCTATGAATGCAGCTGCCTTTGATGTATGCCATCACACCCATGAGTGACCAGATATGCCCACTCACCCTGTTGGCTACCAGAACCATAGTTGCTTTGCGATGCATGTTCCCGATGGAATGTGTGTGTCTGTGATCACAGATCACAGATGTGCGCCATATGTCGCAGTCTGCCACTGAGCACATCATCACAAGGTCTGCAGCACTAACGCAGTTGTCTGCCTTCTTGCAGGCTGACTGGGCGAGCAATGTTTAGGCAAGCCTTGCTTGCAAAGCATGGTAAGCTGGTTCTCATCCCTCAGCACAAGCTCAGCAGCAGCAAGGTGGATGGCCTAGCAGCATACCTTCAGCAGGAGCTTGAGGCTGCAGTGGGAGGCTCTCTGGAGGCCTACCGCTGCTGAAGGGGCAGTCACAAGCCTGCACATATCATCTCCTTGCCAAACTATCCAGCTCTGCACTCCTGGCCACAGGTCAGCATTATTTCTTTCTTCTTGGTACTTGGGTGCATCTACCAGGAATAGAGCATGTGGCCAAAAGACAAAGCGCATGCTCTGAGATGACTCTCAATAGCAGTCAGGCATATTGCTCGCTTACGTGCATTGAGCTGCTGCAATCTCACGCCTTGGCTTTCAGTTAGTCAGGCCCTGTGCAGCCCGGTATAATACATGGCTTCTCGTTGAATAGACTCTGGAAGGAGCAGGATTTTCTTGTCTTGTCTTCCCTTCCCTTCCCTTCCCTTCCCTTCCCTTCCCTTCCCTTCCCTTCCCTTCC
>JAABUP010001844.1_pt1 | contig 43269 bp, 22 predicted proteins | sample 5559201 | NCBI WGS metagenome assembly JAABUP01 (sample SAMN10711887, study PRJNA513373) | rock metagenome | isolation source: Antarctica rocks | place: Antarctica
TTCATTTTCAGTTTCAGTTGTGTGATGTGCTGTGATGGGGATGGGGAACGAAACCAGCTTTTCCAAGATGGATATCTTACCAAGTACGAGAGCCAATGGTGACGATTGATTGATTGTAGGAAACGAGAACTTCTGAGTTTGACGAGAGCTAAGAGGGTGAGGTGGGCGAGGAGTTGGGGCGCTATGGGGCCAGGGGGTGTTGGGACGGGACCTGCGGTTTGACGGCTAGGGTCAGAGATTATGTATGGGATTGGCGTGGTGCGATTCTGGCGGAGTTTCTTCTTTTTTTGAAAATAATGGACGGCCAACGTAGGCTTCTCTGAAATGGGACGCACAAGGTTTAGGAGAAAGTATTCATGATGTAGACGATTCCACATTCAATTATGTATATTCCGAAAGCATATATTCAAATAAAGATCATCAATGCACAATGCTCGCTCGCTCTCTCCCATATGGTAATCCTTTCATCCTTTTCCATCGCTAAACCCCCTTGATGCAGTCATAAATCGTTAACGTGAAAGGGCAAGTCTTCGGGTGACGCCTCAGATCATGCCCCCTTCCATATTCACATCCGCAAAGCTTGCTTCGCTCCTCCCTCCCTGTGTGCTCCCTTGCACGCTCATTACTCTGACCGTCTTCTTCCCCTTCGAGTTGGCGGTCAGCACTTGGGCCGGGCAGACAATAATCTGCTCATCGTCCTCTTCGTTCTTCACCACTAACGGAAACAACACCATCCTGACAACCGCCCCTTGCTCCTGCAATGCTTGATTTGATGTTGTCGCCCCACTACGTTCGTTCATAGTAAGTGCATTGAAATAGACTTTTTGGGCCAAGTCGCCGTTTGTATCATAATCCGGTTGGAGCGGTGGCAACATTTGATAGTCTGCGCGCTGGGTGCGCATTTCGATGGACAGATCCGCGGCGGCAGTGATGACTTTGCGCAGTGAATCCTGGATCTGGGCGACTAAGTGAGATGGTGGTGGAAGGAACGTGGCTAGCGTATCATAAATTTCGTGTACGATGGCCTCAGTATCAGTAGCGCGCTGTCTGGCGAAATCCTCTCGTTTCATTAGCAACGTCAAGGTGGTCGCTCGCCATTTGCAGACAGCTGACACTGGGCCAATATCTTGAAGGGTCTTCTCGAGGGTTTTGAGCTTTTGACGCTGCTCACGGTCCATGCCGAAAAGGTAGCGGGTGAAGATGTAGTCGAATATCATGGTCATGACTACGGCCATGAAGACATCTCGCCTCTTTACTCGATCTTGGAGGTAGATATCCACGTCGGTGCCGTCGAGGATAGCGTTCTCCATCCGATCAACTTTGGTCTCATCACGGATCTCGCTGGCGCGGTAACATGCCTTCATGTCGGAGAATTTGGAAAATCTCAAGACCCATTGCTGTACATGCTGGCAGAGCGACTGGCATTGACTGTCGAAGTAGTCCTCATCTCGGTCGACAAAGTCTTCACTCTCCCGCGAGGCTGAAAGTTGCTGTTGCAGATTGCGTACCTGCTGCTTGGCGGATTCTAACTCAACCCGCAATTGCTGTAACTCGGAATTCTTGGCTTCGAGATGCGAAGCGACCTCACGTTGGACGAGCGCCTCCACACCAGTCGTCAAACCCGCATGTCGCTCCTTGAGATGAACATGCTCGTCCTCCAGCTCCCTATATCTCTGGTCATGCTCGACGTTCAACGCACGAGACGATGTTAGCGCCTCGTTCACCTCCGCAAGCTGATCCACTTTACTCTGCCACTCCTCAACAACACTTCTCAACTCATTGAGCTCCGAATCTTTCTGTGCCAGATACATCTTATGTTCCTGCAACGCTTCTTCATACGCATGTCGCTGTTGGCTATGATCACGCGTCTGATCTTGTAAGGATCTTTCGGCCGTCGACTTCTGGCTTTGTAGTAATCTATTTTCCGACACAAGCGAGTCGAGTCTGGTCTCGAGGTCGAGTAACTGCATGCTCTGTCGTTTGCGCATGCTTGGTGGGCGCGTGGGGGACATTGGAGATTGCCCGCGCACATCGCCCCAACCCTCCTGCAGATCTCGGTCAGCATTGTGCGCATTGCTCCTTTGATTGCATACACTTACATAAACATCGGCCATGTCGGCGCGACTCTTGCCTTTGTCAATGACGGGATCGTAGGTGGAAGAGGAGGGAATGGTAATGCCGGGATCAAGTTCAGCCTCGGAAGTCTTAGCGCGACTCTTAGCCTCGCCTAACTTGCTGGCTCCTCGCAGGTCCCCGCTAGCGCTACGATCCACCCGTCGCAGAGGAGGAGTGCCAGAGGAGCGGTAACTCTGTCCACTCGCTGACCGGACCTGATCTGGCGTTCTAATGATTGCATGAATGCTGTTGTCTGATCGCATGCTCGCCGCACTGGCCGTTCGATGTTCGCCTTCGCGTTGCTTGGGTGGGATGCTCGACAGGTTGGATAGATCGGTGTGCCGACTTGAGACTCGGTCTGCATTGCGGCTCTGACTTCTCTCAATATCAATGGAACGTCGCCCATTGTCAGTCGGAGGGTCTGGCGTGTGTGATAGAGCGTGTCCTGCAGACATGTGATGTTCCACATTTGCGGTTGCCGGCGGCGATCGCACTCGACGTTCCTTGATACCACCTTCAGGCGATCCCACGTCAGAGATGGCGCGTTTGTCTTTCGCATGTAACGATGATTTCTCCGGGCTATCCTCTGATATGGTGTTCAGTCGTCGGCGTCTGCCACGAGTCTCGCTGCTGGGAGTACTCTGAGAATTCGACATGATGTCGTCTTCGTCGTGACGGCCGGCACTGCCAAACAATGACTTGGGCGGCTCTTGGTGACTCCCGGTCAACTTGTCGTAAGTCAGTTGGTCGGGCACTCTTCCAGAGGTATGGGGAGAGCTTGATCGATCTGGTGTAGTAGAATGAGGCCCTGGTGTTGGTGAGCCTTCGCGGCTGGAGGACCATGTGGGCTCGTGTCGGATAGAGTCATTGCCGGTCGATGTATATTGTTCGTGGGGTCGATCGACCACCTCCCTTGCTGAGGGCGAGGAGTCGAACAGTGCTGATGATCGGTCTTTGGTTGTCGAGCTCACCGGTGAGGGTTCGCGGGTTTGCTTATCCATGGCCTGACGTCGCCGCCGCCGTTGAATGTCAAAGCCAGAGTCAGCTGAATCGTCGCTGTCGTAAGATCTTGAACGTCTTTGCCTTTCTCTTGGCTTTGACGCTGAGACATCATGATCGGGATCTACTTCCGCTGACACGCCAGGATGGTCTTCAACTGTTGACCTCCCACGCTCAGGTGTCTGGTATCCTTGATCCAAGGGTGGCGCATCTTGCTCGCCGCTATCGCCACGAGAGACGACATTATCCTGCTCGGCTCCCGCCTCCAGATATTCTGGCTCTGCTCCAACAGTAGGACTTGACTCAGTCTCTGGATATCCACTATCACGCACAGGACGATGGATAGGCACTTCTTCCGTGATCACCGGAGAATCCGCCACATTGATGGCGCTGTCTCTGTTGTTCGAGCTTCCTGTTTGCGATGGACGGCGCATCCCATTCGACTCCGCTGATGTAGAATCGTAAATTGCAGAAGGAATTGGAGATTGTGGTACTGCAGCATAATAATCCTGTGCTTCTGCCATTGTGCTTTCCTGCTCGAGAGTCCCTTCATTCTCTGCGTCATTGGTGACAGGTTCATCTCCAATCGGTGGACTTCCCGAGCTTGGAGTCTCAGTTTCCAGATCTGCCCACTTAGCTTTCCTACCCTTCTTGCCTTTTTTCCCTCCCTTTTTCGAGTCTCGCCTTGAAAGACTTTCGGCTGTAAGAGCTGCCGCTCCCAAGCCAGCTGCAGCTGTCAGACCTTCCATACTCTTGGACTTGCTATCACTCATTGGCAAACTTCCCTCTCCTAAGGGCTCGTCTTTGAGATGCGTATTTGGCCTCGGTGACTGGTCTTGGGACGTGCTTCTCTCCACTGTGGGTTCCACTATGGATTCCACATTTGAGCTCTCGAATTGGTGCTCAGGCTCCAAAGCTGAAGGGCTCAATGCCTTTTCGGCCTCTTTCCTCTTGGATTTTTTGCCCTTCTTACTCTTTTTCGTCATCGCTTGGCCAAGATCGTCATTAAGTTCCTCGCTAATAGGCCTTGAACTTGTCTCTGGCCGATAAGTATATTCCATAGATTCTGCAGCAGCCCTCTCATCTTCATCAAATCGACGTTGGGAGTATTCATTCGAACCTGTACTTGGTTCTTCTTCATGCTCTGTCAAAAGCTCTTGACCATAGTGTGTGGACTCAGTGGATAGAAAGCGCCGGAAATCATCATTTTCGGGATTCTGTCTGAGGTCTCCTTCTGCTAGTATACTTGGCTGGACGGCAAAGTAGTCATCGGGCTCGTCTCGGCTTCCTAAGTTTCCAACGTAAGTGGGCGAGGTGCTGCTTTCACCCTTCACTGGCTGCTGCCCAATGTGTTCCTCTAAGTTGGCTGGCTCGCTGGTGTCTTCAATATTCCGAGAGCCTGACGCGACTGGTGAGCTGACGGGCGCATCTTCAACATGGCCATTTTCACTATCAATTGGGGGCGTAGCTGTTTCGTCTTCCCAGATGATTGGCTGCTGTTTCTTTTTGCTCTTTTTAGTCTTCTTGCTTTGCTTTGGAGCTTTGAAAAGGGAAGATTCATCGTTGTTGTCCTGGGCGGGGGGCGTTTCTTGCGCTGGACTGGACCTTGACCTAGATTCTTCGACAATGTCCTCTAAAGGTGGGGGTTTCGCTAGAGGAGTCCGGTGTTCGAGTGGCATTCCGACCAATGAATCAATACTCGGCTGAGAAATTGAAGGACTATACATTTCTTCGTTTGGATCGTCAGAAGGCTTCGTTTCTTGTAGCTGTCTTTGAAGTTCTTTTGCGTATTGGTCGTCATACGCCTGCTGCTCTTGCGCATCTAGCATCTCAACTTCGGCAGAAGGAATTGGCAAATCTGAGGTCAGGATTTGAGAAGCTTCGCCTCCTTGTCGGAAGTCACCAAAACTTTCTTGGTGATGGTCAGGTTGCTCTTGTGGTTCCAGCTGGCCATGTTCTGCCATTGTTGTTAAATTTGTGGTAGGACTTTGCGGGATATCGAAGTCTCGCAGTTCAGGTTCCTTTGGGTCCGTTTGCTTGTGGTCGGGCTGGTCATGCAGATCCCGTGACTCGCCTTCGGAAGCTTTTGAAGGAAGATCTATGGTAGAACTTCGAAGACTTTCAGGCTCTTGTTGCTGAAAATGGGCTCTGTCCTCGTGAGTTTGACCTAGTTGCCCTTGTGTTTCCGTTGCCCCGGTCTTGGCTACTGAGCTTGGTAGTTCCACACTGGAATCTTGAGGAGATCCAAGAGCTCGTCTTTCCAGCTCCGGTTCGTGATTAGGGCCATAACCACGCTGTTCGAGTGGATGGAGAAGCTCGACATCCGGTGTCTGAGTGTGCGAATCCACGGCACGAGCATCAATGGCTTCGTCCTCCGCAGCAGAACGTGTATGCTGTATGGATTCCGCAGTATCTTGTACAAATTCTGGTGGCTTGAATGGAATTGACTCGGGATCCTTGGGCTCTTCTTGAAATTTAGCCTGCCCTTTGCGTTGTTTCTTGTTCTTCTTGCTCTTCTTGGCCGGCGCACCCCACAACTCATCCTCAGGATTGGTAGTGTCGATCTCTTTGGCTCCAGGCTCCTCAAATGGTTCTGTTGGTTGGTTTTCTACTGCAGCGGGGAGATCGCTAGCCTCCAGCGTTTCAAGTGGCTTCTCGACGTCACTTGGAGTATTTTGAGCTTGCTCCTCGAGGGCTTTCTCTCGGTCTCCGCTCATGTCTGTGTTCAGAACAGGACCTTGGTTCGACCCTGCAAGTGGTTGATCTGTTCCGACTTCAAAAGTCGGCAATTTCCCCTTCTTGGATTTCTTGCCTTTCTTACTCTTTTTGTAGGTGGCAAAATCCCCTTCGTTTGCTTCGATTGACTGATCCCCATTGTCTCTTGCTGCAAGTGATATATTGTCTTTGGGAGTCTTTCCGTCATCTTGGTCTGCAGGAAGCTCGTCTCTAGGTTCGACAACTTCATTTGGCTCAACCTCTTCAACCAATTTTTCTTGCTTTGACCATTCTGCACGATCCTTAGAAATGGGTGTTATGGAGGGCTTATCTCGAGTCTCTCTGGCCGTCGAGTCGTCAAGAATCTCGCGCTCATGCTGAGTTGTATCGTCATAGGGAGTCAGTGTACGTGTCTTCTTCCCTTTCTTGTCTTTTTTGCTCTTTTTATAGTTTGATGTAGGATATTCGTCAGTTTCGATGGAACGGCCGTCCTTGGCCTCATCTGGATTTAGCTGCTCTTGCACCTCCTCAGAAGTTGTTAAATATTGCTCTAAAGGTCCTGAAGCTAACACTGTACTATCTTGCACTGATGCTGGCGGTAAGTCTTCTGCAATTTGACTCCGAGCAATGTGACTTGGGGTCTCGCTATAATCGTGTGCTGGGTTTAAGTCTTGGAGATCGCGTTGTTCCACATCGTTGAATTCCTCTGTCTGACTCTTTTCAGGTTCTTGATCAGCCGATTGAAACGAGGTTGGTTCTGATGAGGGGTCGCTCTCCCAAGACAAGGATTGGATTCTGCTTGCCTTCTTGCGATCTTTCTTGCTCTTTGGGCGACTTTCGACAATTCGTGTAGATTCATCTACTACGGTGTTGTCAACAGCGATAGGTCTTTCAGAACTACTACCCTCCAGAGTTGTGACATCTTGTATGGGCTTATCGTCAGATACTGAGGCAACTTCTCCATCATCTTCCCACCCAGGAGCCTTGGCCTTTTTGCCCTTCTTTTTATCTTTCTTCTTCCTTGCCGGCTGGAATTCTTGCAAGACTCCGAACTCGTCTTCAGGCACTTGCTTTGCGGTTTCCGGAAGCTGGGTTGGCTCGATGGGAGTAGAGGGTTCCACAATTTGAACGTCCTGAGGTTTCGATCCCTCGGTTTCTTCTGCCAAAAGAGATTCTTCTTGAACTCCGAGGTCGCTATTTTCAACTTTGTCGATGACTTGCGGTGCTGCGGGGTCACCTAGATCAGGCTCACTCACACTTTGATGGCCATTTGCGGCTCCGATAAAACCCTTCATCTTGTTCTTCTTTTTCTTGGCGTTCGGGGTAGAAGCATCGTCAATAACATCGCTTGTCAGATCTTGATCTACTGAGGTCCCTGGCTCGAGAGAAGTAGAGGAAGGTACAGACTCTTCGGCTATGGCCTCTTCATGTGATAGAGCCTCGCTTTTGGTACTCTCCGCGCCTGTCCGTTGGTTGGGAGAGTCTCGATCCCGTTCTAGGTCATGGAAAGACTTGGCAATGGAGGGTTGCTCTATATACTCGGGATCCGCTGGCGAAAGATAATCGTGCTGTTTGCCCACCTTATCCTGATCTTCCTCCGCTGCGCTCCTTGTTGATCGAGTCTTTTTGAGTGGCTCGTCAGTAGATGGTTCCTCCGTAATCACAGGATACGTTATAGCCTCTCCTCCGTGGTCAGGCGTCTTCATAGTATTGTTCTCTTCCGATGGGTAGCGGTTATCTTTGGCGGTATCGGTGGTAGCACCAGATGGATCTAAAGTCGATTCCATTTCCTCATCTTTACCGTACTGATCAATGAGCTCGATTTCTTGCGTGTCTATCCCTTCGATTACAGGACTAGCAGGTTGTTCTTTTGCTAAAATGGCTTTGTCTTGACTATCGCCATTGCTATAGTGATCAATGAGCTCTAATTCTTGCATATCGAGGTCCTTCACGGATTGGTCAATCTCGTCGTGTTTGAGCGGGCTCTGCTCGCCATCTTTGGCATATTGATCGGGGAGTGATTGCTGCGAATGAAGTCCGGTGTCAGACGCTTCTGGGAAGTCCTCGTGAAGATCAGAATTCAGAGACGGCCAAACCCTCTCTGCCTCGGATATCATTGCGGCACCTGGCGATGACGGTATTGTGGCATAGCGAGCAAGACTTTCGTCAGACCGTTTCTTGTCGTGTTCGCCTGATTCAATCGGCAATGGCTTTGATTCTGGTTCGACTAAAATTTGTTCCGCCGGCTTGAAGGGCTCTGGTTCCAGTACCTTTCGCTCGATCCTCTCTGAGTCTGCTGGCTCAACAGACTCTAGCTTGAAAGGGTTTGGCTCGATGGACTGTGGCTCCAGCAACTGTCGCTCAATCGGGTCTGCCTCTGCTGGCTCGACAGGCTCTGCATTCAATACCTCTCGCTCTATTGGCTCTGATTCGAGTTGCGCTCGTTCGATTGTCTCTGGCTCTGCTGGCTTAACAGATTCTAGCTTGCCTCGCTCTAAATCAGCGGACTCTGGCTCTTGCACCTCTGGCTCGATTGTTTCTGGCTCTGCTGGCTCAACAGACTCAGTTTTGACAGGCTGTGACTCAATGGACTCTGGCTGAAACGGCTCTGGCTCGATAACCTTCGTGTGGGAGACATCTGGTTCGGATGACCCAGGATACACATCTAGCGTCTTGGAATTATGCTTCTTGTCCTTCTTCCCCTTCTTCTTGGTGCTGAAACTCGCCCATTCATCATCAGCTCCCGATGGTTCTTGTGGGGCGTCAAATCCGGGTGTGACAGCAACAGCTTGGGGCTGACCCCCTTCACTCACTTCGAATGGATGCGTGAGCGAGGGCGTTCCTATCTCGGCATCTGGGGCCGTCCGGGTATCATCTATAGACTCCATCTTGGCTTTCTTGGCCTTTTTCGCCTTTTTCTTGCTGCTGAAACCTGTCCAGTCGTCTTCAGGCTGATCTCGTGGTGTGCTTGCCACGTGTTGGGAAGCCAGATCATCCACTTTCTGGTCTTCAGCAGCTTCAGCCGTAGCAAGGGTCAACGATGACTCTGGATCGACGCTGGGATCTGTCTCATCTCCGGACTTCTTAACCTTCTTGCCTTTCTTGCCCTTTTTCTTGACGTTGGCATCTGCCCAATCATCTTCGATATTTCTAGGCTCTTCTTGAGGACTAGCGGCAGCACTTTGGTGAAGCAAATAATCTGTTTGTTTGTCTAGAACTGTTCCGGGCGTAACGAACTCTTTATCTTCGGAGGCTGAAGCTGAAACGTCCACTTGGTGCTCAGTTGATTCGGGTATAGCACTGAGTAATGGTGAATCGGGTTTCATTTCCCCACTTGTGTCTGCTCCAGAATCAGGGCTCCTTTTAGATTTCTTACCCTTCTTTGCTTTCTTCTTGCTGCCAAACCCAACCAAATCATCATCGACAGCTTCAGTTTCCTTTTGAACTTCTTCGGTGGAACGATCTATAGGCCCTTGGATTGGCTCATGCTCGGTCGTGCTAGACTCGTCTTCTAGCAGCGGCGGCTTCGGTGGCTTTCCTTCCAAATCAGTATCCGTGCGAGCATCCAGAAAGCTAGGCTCCGCTTCCGTGACTTTTACATCTTTCGCTTTGGAAAGATCCGCAAAGCCATCATCAAATTTTTCCGGCTCTGGCTTGATCTCTTGTGTCTGCGCAGATGGACGCTCAGGCATGCCACATTCACTTCCAGTCTGGTTTCGATCGAATGACTGTGTAGGAACCAAATTTGGCTTAAAGCTATCTAATTCAACCTTCATGCCCGGCTCCATGTCTGATAGAAGTTCTTCTTGCAAATCGGAATCATCACCAGCAGGCAACGGTGTTGCACTAGGAGAAATCTCGAGTCCCAAAGGGATGGTCTTTATCTGTTCGATACCCTCAGCTCCTTCGTCGAACGCAGCTGCGGTCGTAGCATGAGCTGGGTCTCTTATGCTCTCGTTAGGTTGCTTCGAAAATGGGTCGCTGGAGGCGATCTCTTCGATGGTTTGGGAAGTTGACTGAACACTGTCATCTTGCGTTACGTTCTTTCGTCCTTTCTTCCCTTTCTTGCCTTTCGACTTGCTCTGTTTCCTTTCCAGCTGGCTATCGATAGACTCCCCTCTTGGTGATGTCACAGTTGGTGGCACATCTGCCTCCACATTGTCTGGGCCTTGAGCGGTGGCTATCATGATGCTCGGGACTTCACTAGGTGGCGTGTCTCGTTTCAATTCTCCTATCTCCTGATCATCTACCGGATCTGCAGATTCAATATCAACATTAGGCATGTCCTCATCCTTTTGGGTAGGCTCGATTGTCTCTGGAAGCTGCTTTGATTTTTGTTTCCTGGTCTTCGTTTTATCTTTTTTCGTAGGAGTAGCTGATGAGAACCAAGAGTCGACTGCATCCTGAGTATCCTGCTCTTGAATACGTCGGATTTCTTCAGGACCCAGACTGCGTGGAAATTGATCGTCCAATTTTGTCGCGGATTCCAGAGATAGGTCCGCAATCTGGCCCTGTGGTATTTCTGGTTGGCTTGCCTTGCGTTTGCTTTTCTTGCCTTTCTTAGTCTTCTGAGGAGCGAAATCCTCTCTAGGGTCCAGCGGCTGGTCAGGAATTGTATCTTCCTCAAAGACCCTAGAGGCATCTTCGCCATGGACTGCCTCATCGAGGCCCTTCTCCTGGCTTTTCTGCGCAGGATTTTCGCTGGAATGGTCGAAGTCTTCCCGCCGTTCGCGTTCTTCCTGAGGGAGGGTTCTATCCTCAACTGACTGATTGGCTTCTGCGTATGAACCCATTTCGTCCGAATGTTGTTGGATGAGAAGCCCTTTTTTAGAAATTTCTTCATGGCCTAGACTTGCATCTTCTTGAGTAGACGGGTCTTCATTAGGAGCTACGGAGTCTTCATCAATTCGGTCAATAACAACGTCTGGAGCCATGTCATCTAGACCTTGCTGAAACTGGTCTTTCTCTTCTTGCGGAAGTTTCGAACGAGATGAAAGGTCGCCTTGAATCGCTGTGTGTAATGCGAGAGCGGCGGACGCTCCCATCATAGTACCTAACGCAGCATCTTCCATCATGGCAGTCTGATTCCCTTCGTTGCCAATGCTCTTTGAGAATGAATCTCTAGTCTCACGAGGAGAGCGCGGTCCTTGGGCCATAGTCGATTGTTGGAAGGAGCTAGCAGTTGGGGTTGCTTGCTGTGAATCGAGCAAATCGTGCTGCGGAATTGACCGATCAGCTTGAACAATCAGCCCATGTTTTGGTCCGAAATCTCCGTGGCTCGTTTCGGCCATCTCGTAGTCACCTCTTTCACCCTCCTCAGGATCGTGTACGGATGAGCTCCGAGATGTCGTATGACTAGAGGGAAGGGAGGGATAAGTTTCCTCCGGAGATGAATCCTGATGGGATCTGTGCCTTTCTACAAGCATCAACGGCCTAAACTCTTTGGATGAAGTAAACTCTGTGGATCGTGGCCGCGGTTTAGGTCGCGGAGCCTGAGCTGTAGATGAATGAGTAGGGACTCGTGTCTGTGACATTGATCGAGCTGAACCAATCGAGGGGCGAGGTCGAGAGAAACGGAAATCGAACGGGACTGCGGTAGGGGATGACATAGGTTCTGATATATGAGCTTCAGCAGGCTGTCGTGTTCGATGTTCAGGAGGAGAACGAGGAGTGACTGGGAGATCGGAGGCCTCGAATGGATCTGGGGGCTCCATCTCCATGGTAAGTATGTCAGGTGGCGGCGGCGGTTCTGGGCGCATGTCTAAAAAAGACTCCGATCGATCTCCATCTTCAAATTGCATTTCATTTGAATCCTCTGCATCTTGGATCTCTTTTCCAGCTTCAGAGGCCTCTTGGCCGCTAGACTCGAGATTCTTGAAAGCAGTCAGCACATTGTCCACCCGTATGCTACCAAGGGAGGCTGGCGTATGTACCATGGCCGGTAGGTCTTGGGTGATCCTACCTGTGTCTTGCGCAGCGCTTTCGACCAGTGTTCTGCTAGTCCCGGTCGAACTGGCCATTGGTTGATAATCCTCAAGTTCGTTACGAGTAGACCTCCTTTCTTTCGACTTTTTGCTTCTCTTCTTTGGTTCTTCAATATCATTCGTGCCGGCCTCATTCGTCGAGTCTTTCGTACCGTCTTCCTGGGGTACATCGTCCCTAGACCTGCCGAGAACACGATCCCACACGCTGCCCTTACGCTTTTCCTTTGTTTTGGACTCCGATCCATTACTCCCAGAGACTGTAGATGACAAAGACACGCTAGATGCTGCGTCATCCAAGCCAGCACTTCCACGTTTTGAGTTCTTGCGTGACTTCTTTGAGCCTTGACCATCATTGCTGGCTGACACGCTAGATACTATGGAAGGGGCGCGTTCACTTGGGGAATCATACAGTTCACGGCTTTCTGGTTCATGATGATTACTAGCCGTTTCAGGGACTTCGAAGAATTCGTCTTTTGGTTCAGAGTCCTTGCGCTTCTTCTTTGACTTCTTCGATTTCGACTTTTTGGAGTTCTCTTGATCTTCGTCAAAGGTGTCTAGTGACTTGGCCATGACTTGAGACTCTGGATTTTCTACTTGGCTGACAATGTCTTGCACAATTGCGTTGTCATCTCGGCCATTGGATCCATCCTCCAGATCCCCACGTTTAGCAGCTCGATCCTTTTTCTTCTTCTCTCGCTTGCTGAGCGTCGAGCCGTCGTCGTCGTCAAATGCGCCAGGAATGCTGCGGTCATTAGATCCTGGAGGAGAGTCTCTACGTCTATAAGATGGCTCGTTCATTACAATAGACGGATCGAATCCAGCGTCCTCCGCGCTCGCCGCCAAAGTTGCAGCAAACTCCATGTCATCGCCATACGGTGGAGAAACATTACTAGGCTTCGCGACCTCGGAATCCTCGATCGCCCGTTTTTGATTCACGGGTGACACGGGCGACGCCTGTTCCTCCAACGATTTGGTCGTGTCAGCGAGATCTGGATCGACAGCCTCGCCTGGTAGCGAGTCGACGACTTCTTCCCGGTCTTCATCTGGTGAGACGACAGTATACTCATGAGTCTGGTCATTCCCCCAGGTGACCTTTGAGGGTGAAGGATCTTTTATGGGCTCCTCAACATCTTCATCAGAGCTATCTTTAGGGCGGATAGGAGGAGTAGACCCCCTGCTGGACGGCGGAGTAGGCTCGACAAGCCTGAGCTTGGGAACTGGAAAAGACAAACTCGAAAAGTCTATCTTCTCGTCGATGTCTGCAGGGGAGAAGGCCGGCTGGGCATCTGGGTCGCGGAATCCTTTTGGCGCGACTGTTACGATTGCAGGCGTCTGATTGAAATCAATATCGGCATCCGCGTTGGCGCTGGTTACTTTCACTTGATCATTTGACAAATCAAGTGGTCTAAAAAAGTCGCCGTAATTTTCATGGCTCGCCTTTCTCTTGGTGCTCGCAGCTTCTTGCCACACTGACTTTTCGTCTCTGGTCGTAATTTGCGATTCATTATCGATGTCACCATGAGACTCGAGAACTTCATCAGAGAATTTAGAGCTCTTTGATCCTGTATGTGCGTCTACATCGTGCTCTGCTTCCATTTTTCTCTCTCTTCGCCGACGCTCCCGTCTCTTGATGGCTTCTTCTTCTTCCTCTGCCTGCTCACGTTCCCGCTCCTTTCTCCGACGTTCACGGCGTTCCTCACGAGTCTCTTCAGACTTTGACCTTTCCGTTGCAGCAGCTGCCCCAATCGCTGCACCGACCACGCCAGCAGCAGCAGGTGCAGCCCAAGAACCTACGGATGATCTTTCTGGGCTGCTTGCCCTTCTCTTTTTAGAGTCTGACTGCTGACTCGGCATAGCTTGAGATGATTTGCGTTCTTTGTCGATCTGCTCTTGCTCTCCAGCTTCACGGCGCTCCTTGTCTTCTTTTCTTTTGCGTCGTCTTTCGCGGCGATCGTTCTCTTCTTCCTCTTCAGTGCGATCGAAACGTACTACTGAGGTATCATCCTTGGTAGAAGGACGGCGGCGTGGATCTATAGAGCTTGAGACTGCATCCGTACTGAATCTCGCTGGCGAAGAGTCTCTTCTCCGCGGTTTAGACACTGGACTGGGAACTTTTACTTGCGAGAGATTTTTGGCAAACCGGTCTGGTAGATCAGGTTCTGTTCTAGCAAAGCGAACGTCCATTGCTGCTGACTGAGACGGGTGAGCTGGGTGGGAAAGCCCCGGAAGGCCTGATGGAGCGCTGTAGGAATGTTCGTATGGTGCTTGACTAGAATATAGTGCAGCAGAAACGGGTGTAATTGGCTGGGGATGCTGGACAGGGACTACTTCGGGTCGAACATAAGTTTTGACGGACTCCTCTCGTCCAACATCGAAACGAGTAGGATCGGATGTCGGGATCGGAAAGACTTGCTGCAAAGCAAGACTGCTTGTACCGTCCATAGCGGGTCCTTGAAATTGGTCAGGAGACATCACAGTGGCGCCAGCTAAGCCCATGCCGGCTGCATCCGCGGCGGTGGGGAAGTTGCTGTGATTAGAAGATTTCCGCTTTGGGGGAGAGTCTGTCCGCCTCTTACTGCCCCATCGCCAATTCCATTTGTCAGTCCCTGAAGACTGGGAAGATAGCGACTCTTGGCTACCACGCCGTCTAGGACCACCATAGGCGAGCCCAGAATCAGCACTTTCGTACTCATTTTCAGGAGCTGATTCCCACGCTTCCTCTTCGGACCTGTAATCATATCGACGATCTCGACCGTGCTCATCCCTAGTCTCCTTTACACCCACCAACTGTTTGACTCCTTTTCTCTTGTGACCATTACGACCATCCTTCAAAGCAAGAGCGGCTGCTGCCGCGCCGAGCCCCAGAATGGCAGCTTCGGCCTTTCTGTCATCTTTGGATTTGGTGCTTGGTCGCGTGGTGCTGCGGTGCCTGTCAGAATCTTGCGTCAAGTTTACACTTGTAGAAGAAGAAGATGCACTGCCAAGGCTGAAAAACCCTCTAGCCTTCTTCTTTTTCTTCTTGTGGGATTTGGAACGTCGTTCCGGGGAATGCTCTTCCTTTCTATGCTTAGTTCTGACGAAGGCACCCTGAGGGGGAGTACTGCTCCGGCGTCGAGGGGTGGACGTAGCCACTGCAGAGCCTATGCTTGCGCCTATGGTAGCATCCGCAAGACTGCTTCTCCGGTCCCGAGATCGAGATCGTGAACGACGTCGACTTTCGTAAGTTGTCACTTTAGAACCGCCAGGAAAACTCCCCTGGGAAGATCTCTTGTAAATTCTGCCATCACCGATTATACCAGTCTCGATACGGTCTTTCGAGCGACTTCTGCGTCGAGATTTATAACTTCTCTCTTCTGGCGAATGGCGCCCAGTCTTCACGCTATAGGTGTCATCAAAGTCGTTCTTCTGCTTGAATAAGCTTTCTCCGAATTTCTCCAGGCCGTATCCTGCAAGTCCAGTGGCCAGCCAAGATTTGTCTTTCTTCCGTCGGCTCTCATTCTCAGAAGAATGGTACCGATTTTCTTTATCTACCCTACCCAAGCTCTCATTTGACCGCCGTTTGCGATAATGATGTTTGCGTGGCGCATCTCTCGCCGAGGAGCCAGGTGCAAAGCAGTATCTGCAAATGCCTACGATTTCCGAATACTCCTCAAATTGAGCAACTCCATCAGGATCTCTGAAAAAATCAACGACTGCTCCTAGAGGTCCATGATGGCGATGTCGCTGAGCCATTGGCATTGTTGGGTACTGAGGTCTGATTGAGCTTTGTTGAGAGGAATGGTCGTGACTTTGATGATAGGCAGCGGCAGCCAAGCCTGCTGCTCCTGCTGCATACATAGGAGTATTAGATGACGGAGAAGATTGCTTGCCTGGCCTTGGAGGTCGGGATGTATTAGAATAGTACGACTCTGCAGTAGGAGACGGTGGACGCTGATAGTTAGAGGGCGCAAAACCACCCGCTGTCCCTCCTGAGGACGCATGGTCTGGACGCTGGATATGAGATGAGGTCTGATTGCCCATGACATAGCCTGCTGCAGCTCCAATTGTAGCTCCACCGAGTGTAGGTATTGCCGGAGCTGAGGTCGTATGATGACTGCCATTTGGTCTGATTTGAGCTGTAGCATAAGTAGATGAAGTTTGTTGGCTGTGGCTGGTTGTGATTTCATTGTCAAATTCGCCGCTGAAGAAAGAGGCTGCAGCGCCAACTCCACCAGATGCACTCGGCTCAGGCGGAGGAGCTGCAACAGCTAATGCAGGCTGAAGATGTGGCTCTGCCCCAATTATCAACGATGGGGTGTTTGTACGATTACCAGGTTGTTCTGCAACCGATTCACCAGCATCTCCATAGTACTCAGCTGCAAGTCCAGGACGTCCTCCACTGGCAGCAATTGGCGGACGGTAAGGAGCTGATGACTGGACAGGAAATTGTCCCGGAAACTGATCTTGCACGTGAGAGGACATAGCGTGATCTGCTGAATTCCCACTGGGGTGTGGTATCTGCGCATCGTATTGACCTGGAAATTGGGAGAAACCAGCAGCTCCAACTTGGTCTGGAAAATCGACACTTCCTCTGGTGGTCTCGATTCCTCGTCCTCCGTCATAGCCATTTCCATACCTGCTAGATCTGCTGGAGGTTTTCGCAATATCCTTATCTTCCCTATCCTCCCTACCACGGCTGTCTTTCGTTTCTCGCCTTCGATCGTCCCGATCACGTTCTTTCTCACTGCCAGTCCTTCTTTTCCTCCGTTTAGACCTCAGATCTAGGTCTTCAACGTCATCGCGCTCGTCGCGCGAAGATTTGGACTTCGGCATTTGATCTGCAAGACTGGCATTTCTCACTAGACCCGCAGGAATGTATGGCTCATCGTTGTGGTTGCCCGAAGCGGTTGCTACAGAGGCACTGGCGGTTCCAGGGAAGGCGCTTCGAGTGGTAGATGAGTAGCTGCTAGATACGGGATTGAAACCTCGATCACGGTCGTCATCCCGCGACGAGGATTTCTTGCTTGTATCTAAAGGCCGTTTGTCGCCCTTCGAAGAGGACTTTTCGTTTGAGTAGGAAGATGCTATAGACTCGGAACGGGATTTCCTAGAGCGCTCTTCGTCATCGTTGCGCCGGCTGGCTTGTGAAGCCGTGTCAGCTTTCGTACCGTTCGACTTGCCACTGAATCGATTCCACATCTTTCGGTGAGCTGAAATTGATTGGCTACGCGCATTAGCATGCTGCATCTCCTCCGTTAGCTGCTTGACAACTCACATCTATGTTCTCGATTCGCGAATTGACGAAAGCGCTCTGAGGGAAACTCGGAAGATCAAGGTTGCTGTTGTCGTTAGCGCATCAGGGCATAAAGTCGTCAACAGACCGCACTGGTATATACAGCTCACGTAAAGCGAATATATAGAGAGGCTGGTACGGCGGTACCTTTGCGGCTGAATTGGAATTTAGCGTAGAAAGATGCCAAGCAACGGCATCATATCACTCTCGTCGTTTTGAACCACCCGAGGGTCGGTCAATAAGTCGTGGCCGGTAGCGCAAAAAGACCTTGATGTTTACACAGTCAAATAAGTCCACCATAACACTTCCAATTTTCCTTAAACTTTCAAGTGATCTATTTGAGAAGTCTAGGATTGCTCCATCATTTTTTTAGAATTTTTGGGGCTTGGTGTCATTGGTGAGACCCGGCGCAAGTCGAAATCTTGAAGTTGGAACATCGGCCACGACTTATTTGACCGACCCTCGACCAAGTTTCTTAAGTCCACAACGAGGATCTTAGGAACCATTAATTTGGTATCTTACAAAGTTTAATCTTCTCCGTGATTCTTACAAGCTTGACACCGAGAATGTTCCATCTGATCGCCGAGTCATTTGGCCTTCAATATTGCACACATTGAATTTTATTATTCTCGAAATGACGAGTCGCTTTCTTCGATTATTTGGTTGGCAATTAACAATACGATGCAGACATTTCCACCCTCGATACAGCTCGATGTGACTGGACATTGACTTGTGCTATATTGTTGGTCTAGAAATTCCGTCCTTCTCCTAAGACCTGAATGACGCTATGTGGTTACAAAGGTGCTTTAAAGATTCCTCAATGAACGAGCATAAGATCGGAGTACATTTGACTAATAACCGAACCTCTGTATCGTTGCCAGGTGTATGTGTCATTTCTCGATTCGTAATGCATTTTAAATCTATATCTGCCAAGAAGAAAACTTGATCGAATATTTCCACAAGGAAAACCCTGTCCTCTGAGTATGCGTTTCCCACAACCAATCTACGAAAAACTTCTTCTTGGTGGAATTCTGCCTCCAAAGTCTCCAACTACACTAGTTGCAGGAGGCATGTCTTCTCTTATACAACAAAATATACGTCAATACATTGAACCGTCCGGGCAGTGTCGAAAAACAGGAAGCAGCTGCAATTCGGTTACTTTCACTTCCGTTCAGGCTTGGTCTCGATGACTTGCAATAGGACCCAGACGTTCTCTGATGAGGCAATAGCCAACAATCCAAAGGTGAACCCCTGACACTCTTAAGGCTTTGAATGGATGGCTCAGATAGACAAGCTAAGGTGATCCTCGTGGTAGAGATCTGGCAAGGGATCGAAGCACGGAGTCTTCTATATCATCACTCATTTCCTCTGGCTATGTAGCTATTCATCTACCCCCTAGCCTAAATATGTATATTCTGGGTATTCACAAAGCAGAGACGCTCATAAGCCAAGCACTAACCACGCCAACTTACAAATCTAACATTTTGGTCATAAATGGGATGACGGGTTTCCTTTACTCAGCATACCGATCAACCCCTGGATCTCTGCTTCAACTCTTTGGGTTTCGTGTAGCGGATCATACATTTTTGATCGCACCCACTTTTCCAGCTCCTCATCTCCCATCCCCTTGATGCTCTGCTCACGGTCAACGCCAGCTTCTTGCGCGGCTCGAATGACACCCATTGCGACGATTACGCTCACGTCCCGGATGCGAGCGATCTCTGGGTACAGCCATCCTTCAGAGACCTCCGATGGATTCAGGGATATACTGAGTGATGTTGCCGACGCGTATATCATTGACTGGGTCACTGTGGTTGATTTGGAAAGGATTGTGCCCAATCCAATGCCAGGAAAAACGTACATGTTGTTGCCTGTCATACATATGATCAGTCGAATTATACACAATATGAACCGGGTTGGAGATCTCAAATTTCATAGATGACTGCTCCACGTACCCTGACCCGGAGTATGGAGTTTCCCACCGTATTCGAACGACGGGAAGGGACTTCCACTGGCGAACAATGCTCTTCCATCCGTGCATTTCATGGCATCTTCAAACGTGCATTCCGAATTTGCCGATGGATTGGACAATGGAAAAATGATAGGCCGGTCGTGCCACTGGCCCATCTTATTCAGCATCTCAGGTGTAAAAGCACCGCCGATGGTGCTCAGACCCATCAGAATGGTCGGTTTGACATGGTCCACGACCTCTTCAAGGCTTTTATACTGTTTCCCATCATTGTCATCACGTGAGAAGTATACCTTGTGATCCGCTAGCTTATCTCCGCGATCGTTCGTGACAAGGCCCTTGGTGTCTACTAGCCAAAAGCAACGACGTGCTTCGTCTTCAGTCAGCCCTTCGCGCTTGAAGTATTCGACAATCTGTTTCGCCACGCCCACGCCTGCGCTGCCAGCCCCGAGGAATACAGCTCTTTGGTCTTTGACAGGGATACCTGATTGTTTGACGGCACTAACGATTCCCCCCAGAACCACGGCGCCTGTTCCCTGGATATCGTCGTTGAAGCAAGTATACTTTCCTCCATACTTCTCCAAGGCCGGAAATGGATTCTTGAAGTCTTCGAATTGAATAACAATCCCTGGCCATTTTTCCGTGAGGGCCACCATCAACTCATCCATGAATTCTAGCTCTTCCTGGGCAGAAACCTTCTCCCTTCTGCTTCCCATGTACAAAGGGTCTTCCCTCAATGACTTAGTACCAGTGCCCAGATCAAGCATCAGTGGCAAGGTAGCTTCGGGTCGTATGCCAGCGCAAGCCGTGTAGAGAGCCAATTTCCCAACAGGAATGCCCATCCCATTTATTCCCAAATCTCCCAACCCAAGGATTCGACTCCCATCCGTCACCACAGTGATCTCAACATGGGGCTCAGGCCAGTTGTGCAAAACAGATGCGAGGTGCCCCCGATCTGCATATGACAAATACATTCCCTCTAGTTGTACGTAGTTGTGAGACCATTCCAAGCACGCTTGTCCAACAGTAGGAGTATAGATGAGGGGGGCAATGGCCGTGAGGTGCTTGGTGACCAAGCGATAAAAGAGGTGAACATTGGAATTGCGTAGCCCGCTGAGATAAAGATATTTGTCGATGGGCTTCGGCTTCCGGTCTAGCTGGTTCAAACATCTCAAGGCCTGGGTATCGAGGGACTCGACAGCTGGGGGAATCAACCCGTACGTATGATTGTATCTGCGGACGGGGATCGAATTTGATGTGTCGTGATCACCAGTCGCTGGGGATGGATGTGCTGGTGCCATGATGGTTCGAGATTGGACCAATCTGCCCCTTGAGGTGGCACTGAATTGAACTGCTTTTCTATCCTTGAAGGCTTCCGTGAAGTTCATGCGTTTGCAGTTGAATATCTGATGGTTCCGCATTGAACTGTGCTTCGAGCGAGATGAGCCATTTGAATTGCATTGACCGCAGACCTGAGAAAGACGGACCTTCTTGTCCTGCTTGTCCTGCGTAGCTTTCTGGCTACACGAGCTCTCTAATAATCCATTGATCGTCGGTAAAGGCCCGACGGAGATCGGTCGGCGACTATCCTCACGCTCTAGCTTGCAAGAGATACCTCCAGTGATTGATGGCTTAGTCGTCCCGTAATCTTGAAGATAGGCTCAATTGTAAAGTGAACGGATAGGTGTACACCCCCTTTTGATGCATGTACACACCCCCTAAATCCGGCCTAGTGCGTGCAGCGCAGTCTAAGGTAACCACCCCTAGAAGACCCCCCGAAGACATCCCTAACGGTACGTAATCCTTTTTATTAATTTAATTATATGCGTATAGCGATCGCACTACAGCGCTAAAGAGGTGCCTAGAGGGACCCCCAGGATGTGCTCTAAGGTATTGGTTTAGGCTTTCGTCTTAGGAGAGGGCTGCTGCTCCCTAGGGTGGCCTCCGGGGGTGGTCTTCGGGCTACTCTTCCCGGGTGGTCTTCCGGGGGTAGTCTTCCGGGGTGGTCTTAGGGCACGTACCTTAATACTGGCGAGCAGACTCCCTTAAGCTAATAAATCGGCTAAGCTCCATCTAAGGGGGTGGACATGCATCAAAGTAGGGGGGTGTACATGCATCAAAAGGGGGTGTACACCTATCCGTTCCCATTTTAAATGCCCCGAGCGTCCTCGAAAAAAAACAACCATAAGCGATCAGCGCCGCTAACGAACGGCCGCTAGCACGTTTCAATGTGACGAACGTGAACGTGACGTACGGGTAAAGTACATAAGGCTGATGTCCAAGAAGTTGGAGAGATCGTTCCAGGCGCCATCCAACGCCTCGGAGGCACCCGCCAGGCTCCAAACTCGATCACTGAAGACGTCTTGCCGTACAACTTCGCAAAGGCAACGCTTCACACTGGACTTTCTTCCTTTGAGTTACTCGCCTTCGCTATTCAACAATAGTTGCAAGCTTGTATCGTCTCATAATGTCTTCCTGTTTCGGGTTTCGAAAAACCAAGGGCGAGGACACAGAGGCCTTACTCCCCCAATATGAAGACGACACGAGCTTGCAAAGGTCTCTGCACCAGAAGATGCACAGCTATCAGATGATCCGAGCCCTTTCCGCCGGTTTCATGCCGTCCACGGAGCAACTCATCATCAATCTCCGCACCCTCCTTGCTTCAGACGTTTTGAACCCAGATAACCCAGACCTCAGCGACTCTGGTCGCTTGTTGTTGAAATTCACCAAGCGATGGCTGTCCCAATTTATTGAAGTGATACGCCACAAGAACGACAGTGATCAGATCCAAGACTTTATTTGGTTCCTTTCCAAATCCAAAATTTCATTGGACACGGAGGACATCACCAGATCGGCGAAAAATGTTAAGGCTAAGGCAGATGCTACTGCTGGTACGTTTGCTATTGTCTGCAATGACTTTCACTTGCTAATGCGTGCTCAGCATACGAAAGCATACGCACGGTTGGCAGCCTGCTCCTCACGAATTCTGATTTCCGGATGTTCCTTGGGGACATGGGTACGATTGGTCGTCAAGTCTTCTCGGACACAGCGTATTCGCTCTCTGGGGTCGCGGAAGAGGCCGGGAAAACAATGAAACCTTCGGAACAGGAAAGCAAGACTATGCATGAGCCTGGTTCTGAGCTTGGGCCTCCCCCTACCGCCAATGACCTTGCGAATGGGGTCGAAGATGTGTCAAAAGTTGTGGGTAGTGGACTAGTCAAGACGGGCAAAGATGCATTTTCAAGCTTGCATGAAAATGTTACTGGGGACCAAAAAGAGACTCTTCTGTATCGTTTGAAAGAGGCTGTATTGAAACTGCGAAAAAGAAACGATTATTCAGATTCAGTGTCGACAATCGGTCTATTGATCAAGCGCTATGCTCTAGCTTACTCCCGGGCGGCAGACGAGACCATAAGTACAGCAACCGAGGACGTGAACACCAACCTTGAGCTAGATAGGGCTGTGAAGAATGCCTGGTCACTGGCTAGATCATTCGGTGATAGGGAGCAATGGGATCTTCTCGAAACGAAGATGAACAAGGTGATGGAGCACTCACAAAAGGATCCAGAATTTGAAAATCTAATGATGGACGTGGGAAGTTCCGTAGAAAAACTATTGAGTGACCCTGACTTCTTCGACTCTTTAGACCAAAAGATTAAAGAGCTTCGCGAAAAAGCCAATGAGGTTGATACCGATTCTACGCTCCGTGAAGACGTTGAGGATGTTCTATCTCAACTGCAAATCACCTTCAATTCTGTGCTCCAAGATGACGACGTAGCCAACCTCATCTCTACATCCTGGAAGATCTTCAACATCCTCTCACCTCTTCATGCTAACACCAACAAGGACCTCGTTCAAGACTCTCTTCAAGTTTTCATACCCCTCCTCATCCAAGCGATTCAATATATTCCTATCCCACGTCTTGAAATTTCCGTCCCAGAGATTGACCTTCTACTCGAAAACCTCATCATCGAACCCGGCCGCACCATCAACAACACTTCCTTCCTTCCCTACAAGCTTCGTATCGAAACCTACAATGATCTTGAAATACGCAAAGCTCACACCCTTCGTACCACCACTTCAACAACTTCTCTCGTCACCGTCGCCATCAATGGCCTCTCAGTCCGCGCAGACGAGGTCGGTTTTTGGCTGCGCGCTCATCCTGGGCTGATTCATCTCGCCGATGAGGGTATTGCATCCTTCCAGCTTGATGAACGCGGCATTGACATTGCTCTTGACATCGAGATTGGAAAAGAGAAGCTCGAGCAAATCTTGACTCTCAAAGCTGTTAGAGTGCACGTCCACAAGCTGACCTACCAACTCCGTAAGAGTAAATTCTCATGGCTGGCGTGGATCATCAAACCCATTGTCCGCCCTATCGTTCGCAGAGTCATGCAAAAGCAGCTCGCCACCGCTATTGCAGACGGTATCCATGCTGCAAACCGGGAATTGTTGTACGCACGTGAGCGTCTTCGAGCTACTCGGATCTCGGATCCTCAAGACATCCGCACTTTTATCAAGGCCATCATCACAAGGCTAACGCCTGCGGAAGATCCTGATGTCTACACTGCTGTAGGTGTTACGCCAAGCAAAGGCAAGTTCAATGGCATTTATGCCCCCGGAAGCATTGTGAAATTGTACGAAGAAGAGGCGAGGCAGGCTGCTGAGAGAGTTGATGATGCCACGGTAGATGGGGGCTGGCGCAATGAGATATTTGATGTGCACACGGTTATGATGGGACAGTAGGGCAAACAAAGGCTCCGTTTTTGGCTTCCTCTTCACAAAAATGTATTGACTACGTTTCTTCAGAGAAGGTACGGGGTTGGACTGGATTATCAAAAACTGAAAAGCGATAGTGATACACACAAAAGCGAGGCGTTGGGGGAAATACGCTTGTATGTTAACAAGGTCAGCACACTGGCAGGGATAGCGCCGCGAAAATTGACAAGTATATTTCATGCCGAACTTGATGTTTACACAGCTCCGTATACGTTTCTCAACATTTCACTTTGATCTTTCCTGGCAATGGGTCGGAATTGATACTGAAAGTGCTTTTGATACATTTATTTGTACTTACACTGTGAACATAAAGCGCCATGCCTCGCTCAAAGCCAGATAGGAGATGATGCGTATTCACAACCGAAATTACCTCTCCTCAATTCCCGCCTCTACTTCACTAATGCGGCTTCTTATCCTCATACGCCTCGGTGACATTGAGCCCCAGACCATTCGCATCTAGATACAGCTTATTCTTCCCACCAGCCTCTTGGAGCAGTTGCGCAATGTTCCTTGCGTTTTCAATCCTCCTGAGATCCACATAGCTGCGGCTCTTCTTGATTGCATCACCAATAAGTTCTGCGGAACGGGCTTCACCCTGAGCGCGCACGACGGTGGCTTGTTTTTCTTGACGGGCTTTGTCGACAACGAAGGCGGCGCGCTGAGCTTCCTGTTGGGCTACTTGTTTCGCTTCCACTGCAGCAGTGAATTCAGGGGAGAAGGCAAGGTGCTAGGTAGGTCATTAGTTGGCCTGTTAAGTTGATGCATCTAGGAAGGGATGGCATACGGTTAGAGAAACATCGTCAAGCATGATGTTGAACCTCGACGCTCTCCTTGATAAGTTCTCTCTCACAAGTCTTGCCACATTTTCACGTTGTGTGATCAACTGGCTGGCGTTGAATTGAGCTACGACACTCTTGAGTACTTCATTGACAATGGACGGCAAGACCCTTTCGTCATAATCCGTCCCTAAGGTGCGGTAGATTTGAGGAAGTGCATTGACTGCAGGGCGCGAGAGGACACGACAGGTTATATTGACCATTTGCAGATCTTTAGTTCCGGTAAGGGAGGCAACATTGCGAGGTTTGGCGCGGACGTCGTAGGTTATGGGGGTTTCAAACCAGGGAATGTTGAAATGGGTTCCTGTCTGGAGTCAGCACCTCAAAGTAAATCATAGCAGATTGAATGTGATACCTTCATTATATATCTCTTTTTGCACACCACCTATCCTAGTGTACTTTATGGCTCTATGACCACCGTCCACTGGCGCTCGTCAGCCACAATCTTGACACGTTTCATCAATGATGTTGCAATACCGTTGAACAAGGCATTATTGACCACTACCACTCCAGATACAAGCAAGACGACCCCAAAGGCTCCACCAAAGAAATTCCTCGGACCTCCAGGCAGGCCACCAGCTCCCTTCTGCTGTGCTGAGTTGAGAGATCGCTGCAGTTTTCGGAAATACTCTTTCGGATCTTGTGCCATCTTGAAGCTACAAAAAGAAGATAGGCGAACCAAGTGTGAATGATATGGATGTATACGAAACAAGTTTGATGATCCTCAATACTGTAATTCTAGCTCTAGCTCATTCCTTTAGCTCGGCCAATAGATTCTCCCCGCTCCGACGCATTTTGCCGGAAATGGAGGCGTTTCTTTGTCTAGAGTACAACGCTCCATATAAGTATGAAGTAACGAATCGCGTTGTTTGTTAAAGTAATTGGAAGTCTCTGTTCGAGATTGACTTCGAGATCTGACGAATTTGGAAGAAAAAGTAGGCTATATCCAGGTAGAAATCCAATATGACAGACAAGGCCGGCAGAGTAGTATTCATTGGTAAGTGCAATCAAAGTGAAGCAAACAAGTCAACCCTTGCTAATTGATTTGGGTCAAGGCAATATTCCGTATGGTAAGCGCTTATATGGCAGGTGCCATCTTTGACTTTGATTCTAACAAATCCCAGGCCTTACCGAGGAGCAAATCGTTCATACGTTCAGTACAGCAGGCCAGGTGTTAAACTTCCGGCTTGTCTACGACAACGACACCGGTCGACCCAAAGGCTTTGGATTTGCCGAATTCGCAGATACAGATTCGGCCGCTTCAGCAGTACGAAATCTCAATAACTTCGAGATCATGGGTCGCGAGCTACGAGTTGACTTCTCACATGTCGGGGGGAAAGACGATGCGGCACCAGCAGGATACAACTCGCAACAGCCTCCACCTCAGCCTCCTAATGGCTATCAGCCTCCTGTTCCAGGCGCTCTGCCTCCTCTACCGCCAGGCATTGACCTCCAACCGGGCGTAACCTGTCCGGACGCGATCTCCAAAACCCTTTCTACTCTACCACCGCAACAATTGCTCGACATCCTCTCACAGATGAAGGGTCTCGTGATGGGCGATCCAGCAAAAGCGACCGAGCTCCTCAAACAAGCCCCTCAGCTCTCGTACGCCATTTTTCAAGCTCTTCTCCTCATGAACCTTGTCGACACCTCGGTCCTCGGATCAGTTGTCGAACAAGCCCAACAGCAATCCGTACAACCTCCCCCTCAGCAAGCCCCTATCCCACCTCGACCAACGCCGGTGTATCAACCGCCGCCACCGCCGCCGCCGCCGCCGCAGCAACCATCATACCCTCAATACCAGCAAATGCCAGGTCCCATGCACGCCCCCACACCACCAGTACACCATCAACCCTACCAGCAACCGCCACCAATGCAACAACCTCCACAACAAGTCCCGCAACCGAATCAAGAAGAGCAGCTATTGAAGCAAGTGATGGCTATGTCGCAGCAGCAGGTCGATCAGCTGCAGCCGGCGGATAGGGAGCAGATCATGAAGCTAAGGCAACAACTCAGGGGGTATTAAAACTCGGAGAATTGGAGGGCTATGGCAAGAGCGGCTTTTAGTGTGGAGGACATGGCGTGCTGGCATGGTCTCGAAGTTCTTTTCGTGAGATTTAGCGAGGAGTACCGGTGAGGCGAAAACCACCTGCTTTCGAGGATTGGCATTTCTAGATCGTTGGACCTTGAGACTTCGAATAGCACCTTAACATAATGAAATGAAAATTTCAACTCAGCCCCGGCGCATTTAAGCTGGATCCAGTGGCATGGATGGACCGGCAAGGCGACAGCGCAAACAAGGATTCATTGGGCTGATTCATGCTTAAGCCCTTCTAACCTGAGATGACTGCCTCCTTCTCTGGAAATTCGAGCAATGAGCCTAGTTTTGCTTAATGACTTCGACACATCTAGACTATGCCCAGCCTAATCGAATCCCAATACTTCTGATTGGATGGATACACGCCTATATACGCCCTTCCGAAGAAGAGGATCAGAAGGCTCAACCACTTGTGTTTTACGACTCGATCGAATTACATCCCTAACACGCAGGACGAAAATTGATGATACCAATTTAGCACGTTGATATCTCGTGTGCTTGGCATCACTTGATATTTTGGGCAAAACCCTAAGTAGCATATCGAATCCGGGTGAAAGGTCACACGGCGATAGATATGCTGGGACATAGGATACGGACTGCTGGTATACATCGGGATAAATACGACATCGGATGCAAGACTGATGCCCGCGTCTAGGACGCCATTCTGCCTTCGATTTTCGTACCGCTACTAATTGCTCGGTGCAATCATTAGTCGAAACTTCCCCATGCGTCTCCTCTTCCTGTCGAGTTCCTCTTCCCTAGCTTCCAGGTTCTCAGTCTTGCCCTTTGCTATTCTACATTCTTCTTCCTGCCTGCCTCCTTCAGTCCCGCTTCCCTCAATTCTTCAATCAAGATAGATTATCCTGTCCCCAGTCTCTCCCGACTTCGACCTTGCAATTTCAAATCTCAAATGCTGCGCCTTCATCTCTTTTTCAAGTGTGTAAAGCTCTTGATCGGTTTCGTCCTCTAATTTCCTGTAGATCTTGTCAATGGCGGGTGGAGAGTCTTTAGGCACTGGGTCAGGGTCTTCATACTCATCTTTCACCACTCCTTGTTCTTCTGCAATCTCTTGTCCCTCCGCTCCCCATTCAGCATATTCTTCTGCCGCGGCGCCCTCCAGAAATTCACCCGTCAGCGTGGCCTCTTCCTTTTCACAATCTGCGGCGCGCTCAGTCGTCTTGAAGCTCAGTGGTATACCATTGCATCCGAAACGAGTCTCGAGGAATACCTCAGGCCTTCCTTCTCTTTTACCATTGCTGATATAGACTTATGTTCGAAGGAAATTCGGCAACTGAAATCGTCATGCCCCATCTTTCAGGCCACCCGGTCCTACTGAATAGGTTAGCATGCGTTACGTGTAGGTTTTTCCGACCATCGCGTGTGCCGGATGAATCAGGCGCCGTTCTCGACTTCGTCACATCTTGGCTGTTAGTGGGTGCCGAGCTTCCATCGCGAAAGGGGATTCGGATTGCATTCTGGCTTCTGGAAAGTCCTGCCATGCCTGCTCCTCTTCGATTTTGTGAATAATTGGATAAAAATGAAATGGGTTCTACACGTTACATAAACGGTAGGTCGCCCTGATATGCGGTGAAAACGAGAGAGTATAAGAGGTGGGTTCTACACGTCACATAGACGGTGGGTGGCCCTGATATGGGATAGAAAAGGACGAGAACAAGAGGTGGGTTCTACACGTAATGGTAGGTGGCCCTGATGTGCGCCATAAACTCAGAGCGAATCGTTCACTGAGGAACGTTTCCGTTCTGAGTGTGGCGATGTACTAATGCGGTTTCTTCAGCAATACCGGATAATTTGATATGCCTTTCGAACAGTTTGAGTCTACAATTTCCCTATCACACTAAGTATCATGATGAATCTTCTTCCCTTTTTCGGCTTACTAGTTTACGAATTATCCCTATGACACAGATTGTTTGCGGGTCTCAACCTGTTTTCCTGTCCTATTATTTCACGACTTTAATGAGAAGAAGAATGTCATTTGTAACCTGATCCATTTTAATTCGAACCTATGAGAACGCCTAGCATGAATGATTAAAGTAGACACGATAAGGCGAACAGAATTCAATCCTTCACGGTCTTAATTCAGTGCCCGTTTACCTTACCGTTGACCAACTTCCCTTGTTTACCTTCCGCCGCTGCTTGATTTGACGGATTCTGTCCCATTTGTGCAAGCCAGCCTGGCGGCGCAATCCCGGTCTGCTCATTTATTGTTGACAATAGAGGAGGCAAACTCTGCATGATATTCCTGATCGCGCCTGTGCCGTCGTTTGATGATCCAGCTCCTTCACCAGTGTTCCAGACGGTAATCTTGGGCTGCAACCCTCTGATGGCGGTGGCATTTGCGTTGGCGAGTTTCTCGTACGTGTTGTCTTGAAGCATCAGGTATTGGAGCAATCCTTGTGGACCGCCGAGTACACCCGCCATATGGCCATAAGCTTTGGACATTTCGGTCAACGCTTCGGCTTCCTTCTTCTTGGCAAAGAAAGAAGCCTCTGCTTTCGTCATTGCCGCTTCCGCGGCCTTCTTTTCTGCGTACAGAGAAGCTTCTGCATCCTTGGCAACACGGAAATCTAAAAACGTGATCAGCCTTCGCTTGACTTGATGTTGAGCATGGCGTCTGGAGGTCATCGGCCAAAATGAAAAAAAGAATGAGAGCCGCAGCTGAGGGTGTGGATCAAGAATGCGATAAAGGCTCTTGAGATAAGCAGGTGTAGAGACTCACAAGCTGCTTCTGCGTCCTGTCTCTGCTTATAGAGCAAACCTTCAGCGCTCTTTGTGTCCGAATACAGTCGGGCCTCTGCATCTTGTTGGGCTGATTCCTTCTTGATAGTTGCTTGGACTAGGTCGGTGGCCCTCATTCGCTCAAGTTGCTGTTCAATTTGTCAGCTCTGCATGGTCTCTGCGACTACAGAGAATCTCACCATCTGCGCACGCTTCAGCTCGACATCTTTCTGCAGCTCCGCATCCTTAGCTTCTGCTTGGCGAGTTGCCTGGATGTTTGCAAGGTTGATACCCATGTTCAGCCTCGTCTGGATCGTTGTCAACTCAGCATCAGCGTTTGCTTTCTCAGACTTCCGCTTGGTCTCAAGGACAGCAGTCTCTGCATCGATCTTGCTGAATTCTTGTTTGGTTTTTCCGCGCTTCTCGGCTTCTCCAATATCTCCCATCATGCAGGCGTTAGCGACGTCAATTTTGGCTTGGTTTGAAGCTCCTTCATGAGCTTTGCGGCTAAGGTATTTGAAGTAATTCGAATTGGCCGTGTCTTGCAGCTCTTTGACATTGGCGTTGTAGATTCTCAAGCCAAATTGGTCAAGTTCGGCTTGCACATTTTCAATCACTTTATTCTTGAAGAGCTGCCGTTCTTTGAATATTTCCTCCATCTGATTTCTTGTTAGCTTGGTGCTCATTAGCTCAATGGTTACCAGCTAAATATTTACAGTCATCCCGGAAATTATTACTCGGGTCTCGCCCTCAATAATCCCTTTGACAATATCCTGAACATGATTCCTTCCGGTCGCAGCCTGTTTCCTGGAGTCATTTTCACCAGGTCGGCCGGTAAGGATTTTGGCGTACTTCCGGAGCTTTTCTGCCTCATCATCAGGACCGATGGTGAAGACTGCTGGAAGCGAGAATTGTAGCTTCTCGATTGTCATAGCCTGGAGTGTAATCTCGAAGTCAAAAGGGCTTATCGAGATGACGGAGAACTTCTGCCAGGGCCAGACAAACGATTTCTTTGAGATCTTCACATCAGGAATCCCACCTCCAGTCACGACCAGATAGGAGTTTGCGTCCGAGACGTGGTAGCCTGGCATGATGGCGGTTGTTGATGTTATCCTGGAGAGTCTTCTTGGGGTTTTGTAGCTAGAAGTCTATCCCAAGGTGCTTGGAGGGTTTGGTTGTAAGAATGGAATGGAAGATTAGGAATTTAGAGGGTTGAGGATGAGAAAAACAGAAGAAGATGGACGAGCGAGAAGGAATTTTTTTGTAGGAGGGAGGAAACCGGTGGCCATTAAATAATCTCTGCTCGTGTTACGCAAATGCATAACGTTGAGACCGGGCCCCATATAAGAACTGAAGGGGCTATGCATGCAGAACATGGGTATCCTGTGACTCAAGGCGCTCTGAGATTCATTTTGTCAATCATGGAGACAAGAGTTCATCCAAAACTTAGCGCGCAACCTTATGAAAATATGTTAAGGTAGGCGCATGAGTACTATGAACCCTCAACATTTCATGCAGTCGCAGCCTGCCGTGTAGACTAGCGTACCTATATGGGGCTTTCTGAAGCCTTGTGACTGGCAATTATCAAAGCTCTTTTGTTCCCGCGGATAGAGCCAAGTGATGAGGCTTAGCATGAGGCAGATCACGGGCTGTGGTGAATCCCGAAACTTGTGACGCCGAGCCTCTTCAAACCTACTTTCACTCAATGTCCGTTGTCGCTGCTCTTGAGAACAGGGTCTGAACTTCCTCTTGGTCATCCGTGTCACCTCAAAAACCCGAAATTCTTCCTCCGTATCGCGCCTACTGTACCTTTAGCTTCACACGAATTTGGACCTTCTTCAGGATGGCAGAAAAACCTTCTCAGCCGGTTGATGGATTACCCTCCTATTCTGAGAGCGTATCTTCCGCTTACACCCCGACATCCTCACTTCCTCGCAATATTAATGAAGCCCGGACTACTCTGATATCAGCTCTTGTGAACACACAAATAACACCTTGCCTTCACAACAACGCACTCGCTGGTCTGTCCAATACCACACTGCTTATCATCCCTGCAAATGTCTTGACATTACAATCATCCCAGTTGAGCAACGGCCACGAGAAATCGAGTTCCAATACTGCCATACCTGAAGAAACAATACTTGGATTCTCTAGTGCTGAGAGTCCTACTCTGATTCGTCTTCAAAGCCAAGAGAACAGTCTTGAGTTTTGGAGCCAACCTGCCGTCATTTCGGAGCTGAAGCAGCATTTATGTTCGCAGCTGAAAATTGAAGGCTATCAGATTGCCGAGGACAACGCAGAATCGATACTGGAACGTTCAAGCGGCAAGAAATCCGGCAGGATAATTCAATCAAAGGTGTCGAATGTGGAATGGAGGACCCCTCAGAGGAAAGTGTTGCGGAACGGAGAAGCGAGTATCGACGTCGGGATGCAGGACATCTGTTTGCGAATCGAGAATCTGATGGGCCTCTATGAGACTAGGACAGGTGAAGGAGTGGTTGTCAAGATTAATGTTGGTGGATAATATTGGTGGTTCTCCCAAATCTACTGAGGCGCTACAGTCCCAGAATTGACGAGACCAGCGACCAAAGTAGATCAAGAGTCTTAGAGAACGGACCTTACTCAAACGGAGACGATGGTCTGATCTTGCTATGTAAGTAGAGTTGATACCATGCCGCTGCTGCGGCTATTCCACTTGCTCTGAGGAGGACGTCTTCCCCATACCTATGTACTCTTGAAGAGCCTTTGAGACATGTTCAGATGATGTAGAGGGGAAGTCGAACACTTCAAGACTGGCACAGTGGATCTAGCATAAAAGTCGTCATGTGATTGAGCAGTGTGGTACCAAGCATTTGGCTTCGTCAAACTTTCAGCATACTTTACAGAAGGCTTGGAATGAAAATGCAAATGTATGTCGGTCATTGGGAGTCGCTAATGCTCCTCGGCTCAAACGGTCTGATTTCTTGTCTCTTCTTATGCTCAATCAAACAGGCATCGACTGAGAAATTTCGACCTAACTTGACTGTATCAGGGGTATGCTACCGCCATCTCCCACACTTATGCCCGTATCAATGAGTGGCAGAGGAGCAGCAACCCTCTCGTTCCCAGCAGTCTCGACCATAACGCATGCGCTCGAGGTCTGAAGAATGTCGATTGGCTTGCAGCGTCCAAGGCAGAATGACGATCATTGGCTGCTCGTCTTTCAGGAAGCCACGGGAGTTAGTAAGAGCCGAGTCCAGAAAAGGCAATGCTATCGTGCCTTCAGCAAACTGGATATCTTTTTGTCACGCATCAGTTGCGGTCTTTCTTATCTCATGGCAATATCCGCCTGCAGCCTTCCCACTACTTACTTTGTTCATTGATGGTTTCTAGCCGCTGGAAGACAGGCACTAGTGCACGCTACTAATGCAGCCACATTCGCGACCTAATTTAAAAGAAAGGGTTTTTGGAGGCCCCCAGCAGGCCTTGAGGTACGTTGTACGGATAAGCGCATCTTGACGTTCAGGTCAGACCACTACTCAACCATGAGATGATGGAAGCCAGAATGATGATGAATGAGATGAAGTCTATTGCATTTGTAAGTTACTAGTAGTGCATACTATTCCGAGCATTGAGCTATGCTTTGAAGACATTCATCTCCCACCAATCCCCCATCACACCGAGTCATCCCCGTCTCGTCTGCCTCTGACTCCTACCGCATCCTCAGACGATCCATCGTATTCACATCAAATGTGAGAATTATTAAAGTGTTACAACAATGTAAATTTCGTGCGCCATCAAACAATTGGGTATCACCCACGTGCACCTCCGTTCATAGCAAGTTGAACAGCAAGACCGTCTAACGCGCTAAACTCAGAACTCAAAGCGAACCATTCCTTTACAGGAGGTAAGCAGCGAGACCGAGGAGAGCAGCCATCGAGAGGCCTGATGCAGCCACCTTGTTGGCACCACCGGTGAAAGGTGTGGTCGACTTGACGGGTGCGACTGAGCCGGTTGGGGCAGCAGTGCCAACCGGAGCAGCGGGGGTGGTGCTGTTGACGAAAGTTGGGGGCACCACTGGGGCGACTGAGGGTGCGACTGGTGCAGTCCCGACCGGGGTGACGCTTGGGACTGGGGTAACGCTGACCGGGGCGGGAGCAGCGCTGGTGGCGACCTCGACTGGGGAAGAGGATGGCACAACTGGGCTGACAACGGGCACCGAGCTTGGGACGACGGGAACGGCGCTCGTGGGTGCGACAACTGGTGCGGAGCTGACTGGCTTGGTGACAGTGCAAGGGCAGTTGGTGATTGTCAAGGTGGTGGCCTGGAAGAAGAGCGCGTCAGTCACTGTACTTGTGTTGAGGCGAAATTTTCCGCAGGAATGTGAATTACCTCAGTCACAACATAGGTTGAAGACGCGTGGGTGAGGGTCGTTGCACCTGGGCAGTAGGTGGTGAAAGCGGTCACGACCTCAGTGGTGTATTCAACGGTACCATTGCCCCAAGCAGACGCACCAGCCGCGAGAGCGAGAGGAGCAGCGACGTATGAGTAACGCATTGTGATTTCTGTGTGGTTGTTTTGGTTGTTGTAATAAGTTTGTTGATGGAATGAAGGTGAGTGGGAAGTTGGGAGAGCGAGATTAGATTATTAAAGAGCGTATAGTATTATTAAAAGAGCGTGGTGGTAATAACCGGCGTGACTTACGAAGAGACTGAAGTTGGATGGAAGAAGAAAGAGAAGTGGAACGACGGGTGCGCTTTATGAAGGATATAGCGAGAACGAAGCTACGAGAACTAGCGTGATCTCGACCAAGGGTCTAATTTCGGTTGTCTTTGTGCTTAATTTGCTTGCGTGCGTTTTTTTGCTGCTTATCGCCCATCGAGCTACGGGATTGGCTATCGCTTCCCGCGTACCTGCATTAGGGCTGTGACTGCAAGGGAGAGCTCCCTTCTAGCGAGGCGGCGATCATTATGGGAATAAGATTGCACACCGAATGGAAGGCCATGCGCGTGCTCGAGTAAAGAGACCTTCAGCTCACGAGACGACGAGTATCTCTTGGGACGGCGGGTACGGACGCCCAATTGGTTACTTGATGATTAGGGAAGTCAGAGCCGCTGGCCTATCATCTATCTCACATTGACTTGACTCCCACAGTCTATTGACCCTTGTATCTACAGCAGGGGCCGTGACCACGCCGATGTGCACGCCGTCACCACGCGAAAAGTTGCTCAACCCAAGAGACGGCCCACAATCGGCTACTGCCCACGAATAGGCGAACAAGTTGTTCTAGGAAGGCCGATCGTGTCTTGCGGCTGCTGGTAATTTCGCATGATGGCCGGTATTTGATTCGCATGCTTTGCTGCTACTTTTTCGCCAGGCGCCTACTTTCAGGAGATGATAAGAAAGCCTTCCTCTGAGTTCCAAGACTATGTCTGAAAGAGTTGGTGAAGATGCGCTGGGACAAAGGGGGCAGATATAATGTGGAATCTGGGTTTCCTAATTAGGAATAGCTTCTTTAATACTATCGCTTAAATCCTGAGAGTCCATCAAGTTGATCAAATAAACCTCTTAGTGCCTCTGCGTTACCTCCGCGTCAACTTCATAAGGCAGACTGAACATAAGGTCTATTGTGTTGTTATCCTGTCTGCTTTCAATTACTGAACAATGCCCACAGGAAGTGCCGTGTTCTCCACTACAGATTTCAATTGGGACATTCCTGTTTGGATGCTCGGGGAATGCTCTGTCAATGGAAATCTTAGCTGGAAACAATGAGAACACTACCTCTTAAGGTTGAATGCCACAACGAATGGTAGCACCGAAGCCACACACACAATGTCTGAAGATAATCACGATCTTTTGGGGAGAATTTGTACACACCTTTGTAGGGTATACCGATTTCATGAAGTCTATCACGAGGGAATCATTACACAAAGCCGATCTGAGGACTCACGCCCCCTCTTTCAACTAAACCTCACGGACAAAGTCTAGACCTGATCAATGTACTATTCTCTTGCCAAACGACTTGGGCATTCTCTCCTTTGTCTCTCTCTCAAACCTATGGCGAGGCCAAAGAGCAGCACCACCAAGCTTCAGACTCTTATGGCTGTCTTACACCCGGATTAGGAGAAGCTGTTGTATTGTTCTCTTGACCCCCTGAGACCATCTGCTTGTGCATTTCTAGCCACATACATTGCCATTTAGGTACCTGGGCAATTGTAATTTTGATTGTGGTCAGATGTTTGATGACGAACATACGTATGAATTAGGGATATTTCCTATGTCTATTGCAAGGAAAAGGAATAGCCCCTTTTGAGGCTTTTGTAGGCTCGGGTCAACTTATGCATTTACACCATAGTTTACCCGCTTTCCACGCTTGCTTTATCCAATAGAAAGACTGCGATTTGATACCTAATGTGGGACATTGCCATTTACCATCCTCCTCACCCTCCTTCCAACCTCGAGAATCCCTCCACCAAAGGCCGTTTCGTCCAATCCAATCCAAATATCCACCCAACCCATCTCCTTTTCTACACTCACCATCTCGTCGCAATACGACTCTTCTCCTTCACGCTCGACGTAAATAGCTTGCAGGCCGCACATCTTCGCCGCGTGCAGATCTCCTAATTGAGCTGCCACCATCGCGCACTCGCCAGGCTTCAATTTTAATGCTTTGCATGCACCAAGATAGACCGAAGAGTGCGGCTTGTAAGCATTGAAATCCTCAGCCGAGAAGATGTAGTTCCAGGGGAGTGGTACGAAATCGACCAAATCTTCCAAAAGGTCGACGTTTCCGTTTGAGAGCGCGGCAACAATGAAGCCTCGATCTCTCAGCGATTGAAGCCCGCGACAGCTATCTCGCCATGGATTCAGGTAATGCCATACACGTGAGATTGTGAAAACCTCTACGTCGGTCCAGAGTCCCTCTATCCTATACTCGGCCAGGAGAATCCGCAGGGAATCGTAATGGTGGTGGTCAACGTTCTTGAGTCTGATTGGGTCATTATAGGAACTATGGGCCTGGGCATTGGTGAATTCATGGTATGAGGTCCGCCATTCGTTGACGAAGGCGGTCCAATTGATTGTTGCACATTCGATTCGAACGGACATGCTGATGGGGGAGGCCGGAAAATTGAGGGTATCAAAGGAAGTGCTTCTGAGGTACTTGACGACACTTGTTCTCCAATCGTGGACGGCGCCAGAGACCTTTCATGCCGTTAGACTTGAGCTAGGGCTGAAGATCAGGCTGACCTGCATCAAACAAGAGCGCCTTGACGGGAGTTTCGCTATGATCAATATTCATGTTCGCTAAATGGCTTGAGAACGTTGGATCTGTGCATGCAGAGACATTCAGAGACGAGGAGATCTCGACTCATTGAGTCCATGTATGGATGCCTCTTTCCGTCCATTTCCGCATTCTACAGGAAATGTCATCGTAACAAAAGTAGTCCTGCGGGGCAACGTCCTTCGCACCTACCCAAGATAGGGTCTCCTATCCTTCAAGTACAATGATAAAGATGCATAAGCCCATAACATGGTGGATGTGGAGTAGGTTGGCATCCCTAAACGGACTCACTTCCCGATTGAAAAGTCCAATGGGCTGAATTGAGGTTGGGAACATCACCTTCTCAAAGTCATTTCACACGGGACTTTGCGTACAAAAGTTATGTGTGTCGGTTTCAAGAAAAACTGTGTACGCGGTATTCCTCATCAATTCCAACTGTGTCCATTGGGGGGCCGAGCCCTTCAAGCCTAATCACATTGGCGGCAAGCGCCAGTACTGAGAAATCCTCGGATACAAGTACATGGAATATTGCTTCTTTCCTCTAATCAGTTCGTTGTTCTCACTCTTGAAGCACTGACGACCAATGACCACTGTTAGTACCAATCATATCGCCCCCTGCACTCGTGCCCAAACACACAAATGGCTGGCGAATGGCCTTTGGAGGCCCCTTGTCGCGGGGTGCATATATGGAACCGAACATGCAGTTGGCGTGGACATTGTTCTGGATCTGAAGAGTTGCTGGTTACAGGCCTCTAGTATACTGACAACTTCCATTGAAAATGCTCGAGATGCTCGATATCAGAGGCCCCTGGTGGCTTGAGCTGAAACAACGCTGACTCAGACAAGTTGGAGCCACTCCCGATCAACGGTCTACCTTCCAAGAGTCTAAGGGAAAGCTTGTCCCTCTGGGAAATTGAGCTATGGCCACGGTAAATATCTGACCAGGATGCCATTCGTTGTCACTTTCCTAGCGTTCTATTCTCGGCAGTCGCTGCTGCCAGGCGAGTCCGGCTTCAATTCCGTGTCCTGCTTCCTTTGGCCGATCGCTCCAATAACCCCCATGTCATTCTTGCCGTATGTCGCTCTCAGCCAAGGGGACTCCTCCCTGAGACTGGCCCACTCCAGCTCCATCAATCGCGTGGGCGTGTCGTGAAGCCTTCGATATGCGTGCAAGGAGTGGTCTTTGAAGAAATTGCGAGGAGTCTGGTTCAATTGGCATGCCTGCTTTACGGTACAGTATATCGACATTGTTACTGCCTTGCAGCCATTGTGCTGTGGGGCATGACCAATGGGTACAATGCTGACAGCTTCCAAGTTGATATTACTCTTTAATCAATCAATTTCCGACTGCGCGACGCGAATTTGACCATCACTTCACTTCACGAAAACAGACAAACTTCATCCAGAACCTATTCCATCCCAAGCCCACCACGCTCATAGGCATCGCATGGATTTGTCAATCAAATCAATGCTTGTGTCGCCGCTGATGCATATCCTATATATCAGCCGGCCTATGCTGAAATCAGAAGTACTAATAATAAGGGCGCAGACACTTTGACTGCGTGGCATCAGGGCAAGTCAGAGGGGCCCGGTTCAGGAGAAGTCGATAGAACATGGCTCTTGACAATGGGTACCACATTGCGGCCCACGCGCCGCCAACTCCTACAGACACACCATATGAGACTCCATCGAGAGATCTGTCAGGCCACTCCTCGCGCCAAGGCTCCTCTTCTCCATTCTCAAATTACTCTCCAGCACCTTTTCCGCCGGATGAGCACTCTTTCTTTGTGGAACAGCAAGGGGCTGCGGACACAGGCGAGGATGACAGATACAATGCCCGGGATCCTCGAAGACTTACGCCGAACTTGGGTATATCGTTCGTGTCTCAAATACACACATTGAAGAAGGACCTTGAGGGCAGAGACGATTTGATCAGTGGCTTGGAAGAGACTTTGCACCAGACTAAAGCAGAGAATGAACAACTGAGCGAAGACCTTAAGGTACAACGAGCAGAAGTCAAATCAGTCAAATTCCAAATGTCATCACTTGAACAAGATATGCTGCAAGCCCTCGAAGACATTGCGAAAGAAAGGGACAATGCAACAGAGATTGTTGGAGATACTCGCAAAAAGCTGGAAGCTTCGAAAAAGAAGATGCGCACAATGGAAGAGGAGGCCAATAAATCATATCTGCAGTGGGATAGGGAAAAACAAGAGTGGGAGGGCAATAAACGTAAGCTGGAGACGAAGGTCCATGTCGTCGAAGAACGGCTCAAGACCATGGTGGCCGAAATGATGGCAGTCCACAGCACGGGCCAGAATCGGCCAGGATCAGACTACGACATGGATGAAGGCGTACCAGAGACTTGGGCTGCAAAGGGCAACGACAGTCGTGCGGCCTCTCGTCTAAGTAACAGAAGTATAGACGATCCTTACGGAACCACAGCAGCAAAGAACTATAGAGAATCGAGAATGAGTGGATTGCATGAGATGGGAGGGTCACAGATGAGCGGCTTGAGTTTGGCTGATGAGCTCGAAATGACAGAGGACGACGAACATGATGTTCATTCTCCGGACGCACTCCCAGAAGAGCTCGACATGATACCAAGGCGGTATCCAGAGGATAAAAAGGCCAGGAAAGTGATGGGTTTCCTTGCAGATCAAAGTGAAAAGCCGTTTGGAGATGAAAACTCAGGTCAGCATTCAATGGGCATTATTGAAGATTATATGAACCTTCCTGGAAAACGATCTTCTGTTGTGTATACAGATATTGGAATACAAACCAAAGCCCTTCCCGCTTCTGCCATACAGACGAAAAGCACAGACTACGTACCAGAGAAGCTCGGTGAACAGACTGAACGTTCGGCCAACCAGAGTCGAAAACGTGTGGCCATACCTGCAGTCTTTATAGAGCAATCTCCATCACCCAAGATCGAAACTCTCAAGGATGTAATTATGGTATCCACTAGCTCTCAGACTGACGGGTCGTCTCAAAACACTCAATCGGTCGGTGGGACAGCCAATGATACACCTCTGCTTACTCCTGCAGTCACGCGCGAAATGAGATCAACATCGACGCAGACTATCGAAGCTATCACAATGGGATCGAAATCTGCAAGTACCCGTCTCTCGCCGCTGCCCTTGGACGTCCCAGTGATAGCAATCCATCCTCCCACTTCCAGACCACCTTCTTCCCACAATAGCGTTGTGCTTCCGCCTCGAACCCGTAATGCGGGATGTCAGGTCATGATTGAGATACCAAGAAATCTGACATCAACAGCGATGCAAACAGACGAAATTCGGCCCGATAAACGACCTGTCAAAATTCCTCCTCGGTTGCATACCTCTAATGTAGCAGCAAGACCACCTTCTCGTTCCACCGAGAAACGGATACGTACAACCAAGTCTTCATTTTCTGAGCCGTCGAGACGTGATGCTCGGAGTACACCTCGGCTTGCAGCAGACAACGTCAAGGCGTCGATTTCTAGTGCTCCAAGGGGCAATCTCAGAATTCCGCCTCCTCCAGCAGCGATCGAACAACAGTCAAGACCCACTTTACCGCAATCTGGGCATATTTTTCCTGAAAACCATGCTGACGGACTATTGAATAACAGGCATTCTTCTGATCCAAGACGCCCAGCCAAACCAGAAAATGTCTTTGCAGACTTTGACGCTACCTGCGAAGACTACAAAGCCGATGCCGTAAATGACCTTAGTGACGATGACGAGTTCACCAATGCGGTACCTATACGCAAAACACTTTCAAAGGTGCAGAATTCTTGGAAGCTCGTGCCACAACCCCAGAATACAGCTCTTGACAGACTTGATTCAGCATCCGAAGAGGCGGGAGACCGAAAGGCGGAAGGTGTTCCTCCGGCAGTAGATTCAAAGGCAAGGCGTCCATCACAAAACACATCAGATATCCCCCCAATCAAATCGGCCAGAGGTTTTTCCAAAGCGCCGAATGCTGCCAAACATGCAGATATTCGGCGGAAGACTCTAGTGTCGAATGGAATTGCTGAGCACGCGCAGCGAGTGAGGAGTCCAAGTGTTCCTAATACGTACGGAAAAGAACCACCTGTTGTCGCCCCACCTTTTCCTGTTCCTACTAGGTCAAGCTCTCGAAAAATCCCGATCAGTTCTAGCGATGGCGCTGCTAGTCCTACCCCGTATAGCACTAGCTTCTTCACTGCTCGCCGTGGGCAAGATCATGGGAGGCCTCCCATCAAACGCAAAATACTTCGCAAGGTCCAGTCCGCTGCCGCTGTACCCAAAGCACCTGAGCGTCGTCCGCCTCCTCCACCCCCGTCAATATCCGCAGCTTCGACTGTGCCTGCGAGCCCAAAATCTCTTGGTCCACCGCGAAATCAATTCATCTTACCTTATGACAGTGTAGCAGAATTGCCAAGCAATGCTGCACCAATATCTCAATCGCGCTCACATGCGGGCGAAGCCTCAATTGAGACCCCTAGCCAGCAGACTAGTGTGGTGGATGCCATCGCTCAAACAATGGTTGGCGAGTGGATGTGGAAGTATGTGCGGAAGAGGACATCTTTCGGAATCACAGAGAATCCACAAGCAGAATTCGAGATGGGTCGACACGGAGAAACTGGGAATAGCAGTGGTGTCAGGCACAAACGATGGGTCTGGCTAGCGCCGTACGAGAACGCCGTGATATGGAGCAGCAAGCAGCCTACCTCGGGACCTGCTTTGCTAGGCAAAGGTGGTCGGAAACGTATGTTCTATTTTTGTTTTCACTTGAGTTACACTAATATTGGCGTACAGTCATGATTCAATCGGTCCTCGATGTCAAGGATGATACACCTTTACCCAAAAACGCTGGTTCTCAATTAGCATTCGATCGGTCTATCCTCATCTTAACCCCGCAAAGGGCTCTGAAGTTCACAGCTGTATCTCGAGAGAGACACTATATCTGGCTGACTGCTCTTTCGTTCTTGAGCCATTCCACACGGGGTATGGACGACCTTGCAAGTCCGCCACCTCTTCCTCAGCAGGAATATCATCCTGCGCCGTCACAAGAGCCTAGTACCAGCTTTCGCCGGGCGCCTGTTCGTGATTCAATCCGCATTGCCAAAGCTAGATCTCGACCCAACTTGGGTGCTCACTCATTCTCATCACCAATTGGTGAAGTCGAACAGAAGATAATACAAGACACAATGATGGCTTGGGGGGACAGAGAGGCAGAGTCCGAAGACGCTGCCGAACCACCGCAAGTACCCCGTGTCGCAGCGCATGCCCGAAAGCGTAGCAGCACCGGCCCACGCCCTGTGCCCTTGAGTGCTTTTCATAGCTATCCTACGAATGGGCCCGCCATGGCTTCCAGCTTCAGCCTCCAAGGCCCTACGTCAAGAGATAAATACGACAGGTTCATCCCGCGCTCACGTGGGGCCAGCGCATCAGGCCCCAATACGACCCACACCACAATGACACAGCGCACGACGGACCCTAGTAGAGATAGCTACATCGCCCCGCCGCCTGTGGTTCCAGACAACTTTTTCGACCCGGTCGGTACAATGCGAATGGAGGCCTTCGTCATGGACTCGAACGAGATGGAGCCTCTATCGAAGCTCACGAAGGCCGAGCCAAGCAAAGCGAAGAAGAAATCAAGGAGCTACCGCACGCGCCAAGGCCGGAAGAAAGACCTCAGCTACTGGGGCGTAGCGGAGTCAGCGGAAGGCAGCGGAGTGGGCAACAGACGAATCAAAGACGAGGATCCGTTTACGGGATTCTGAGGGAGGGTAGGAGCGACATTGTACATAATCAGGCGCATCTTCGCATAAGCCTCAGGTTCAGGCCGGGCGTTTGGGGCCGAAAAAGGTCGGAAGGGCAAGAGTAATTGGCGCAAGCGAAACTAGCATACCGCTACACGGGAGGTCTGTGTTGGAAAGGGGGCCTATGTTAGATACCTATCATCGCAACTGATTCCAAGAGGGCGACAGCGCAACGATGTTGGACAATTTTGCCCATCTCACCAACTGAGTACCGTGGAACTGCTGTGCTATATTTCATGGAGATTACGTGTGCTCTGATCTGTCCAACAGAAGGCGAGTTGGCAACCTGTCTGACTTTATCGGTCCACGGCCCCGGTCAGCCGAAACAGCCACAAACGTTTAGTGGGTGCTTTGGGTGCTGTGGGTGCTCGGAGGCTGGCCGGGTCGCCTAAGTTGAGCCGTAGCGAGACAGGCTATGGAGGGTCCGCAAAGCAACCCCGGCGAGCCCACTACTGCATCAGAACATCCGACGTTTCTCCCCTGCTTCAAATCTGACGCATGAAATCTCCGTCTCCTTCGACACTCTAAATCCAATCTGGGACGTAACGAGTATTCTCAATCCGGCATGGTGGATTTTGACCTTCAGCTGATCTTTTCCCTTTGTGGGAACTAAGCGACCGGTACCTGCATATTTCAGCTGCACGAAATGTGGGTCCCCTTTCAGGCCACCCGGTCAGCACAAGTTGAAACCGTGGGACGGCGTTTGCTTTGATC
>JAABUP010001845.1_pt1 | contig 43261 bp, 43 predicted proteins | sample 5559201 | NCBI WGS metagenome assembly JAABUP01 (sample SAMN10711887, study PRJNA513373) | rock metagenome | isolation source: Antarctica rocks | place: Antarctica
CTAGCCGTCGACCACGGGACCGGGGTCCTGGCCGGCCTTGGCGTGACGCCCGAGGCAATCGAGTCGCAGCTGAGCGCCGCCAGATAGAAGTCTCCCGGAGACTGTCCCGCTAAGGGTTCGATGCTTGCGAGACGGGCGTGGCTCGTAGCCTGTTGGGATGGTCGATTCAGTGATCGAGGGTGCGGTTCGGCGCCCAGCCGGGCGCCTGCGCCTGTTCATCGACCGGTACGTGGGTACGCGCTTGGAGGGCGTGGATCCTGGATCGCACCTTGGTCTGCCGTCTCCGTCCCTCACGCTTATCATCAGCCTCGACTCGCCGATCGATGTCGTGGCGATGCCGGATCGACGCCAGGCGCCCGATTCGTTCAGCGCCTTCGTAGGTGGATTGCATGCGTCTCCCGCCATCGTCTCCTACGGCACCAGCCTGAGTTGCCTCAACGTTGAGTTGTCTCCTCTCGGTGCCCACGCCGTGCTCGGCGTCCGTCCAGGTGATCTCGCATCTCTGGTCGTTGGTCTCGATGACGTCATGGGCCGTCGAGGACGAGACCTGACTGAGCGCCTGGGCTGTGCTGGCACCTGGTCCGAGCGTTTCGACATCCTCGACGACGTATTCGCTCGCGGTCTGGCTGATCGATCTGCGCTGCCCGCGCAGCTGGTCGGGGCGTGGTGTGAGCTCGTCACCAGTGGGGGTACGGCGCAGATCGATGCGGTGGCCGCTGAGGTCGGTTGGAGTCGCCGCCACCTGGCAGAGAGGTTCGGGGTCGAGTTCGGCCTCACCCCCAAGGTGGCAGCCCGAGTCGTCCGTTTCGACCGTGCTCGCCGCCTTTTGGAGCATCCCGACAGGGTCTCGTTGGCAATGGTGGCAGCGCAGTGCCGCTACCACGACCAGGCACACCTCAGCCGGGAGTGGCAAGACCTGGCTGGCTGCCCGCCCGGGGTGTGGCTAGCCGCGGAGCAGCTCCCAAACGTACAAGACACCGTCGGTTCAGCAGCGGGACAATGACCTGCGTGACCTTCACGCCCTTTGCCCGCAGCCACGACCAGAGCACCCCGTTTCATCTCCACCAGTTTCCGAGCTGAGCGTGCCCGGTGGCAGCCAACAGCATGATCGCTCGGTGACCGCCCGGCCCGGAGCGAAACCGATACGTCAGTCGGGGCGGCGGCGACGCTGGACGTCGTTCATCGCCGAAGATGCAAGCCCGGGCGCGGTTGTGCGCGGGCTTTACGAGGAGGCCAACCCGACCCATCGTCTTCGGGTCGAGCATGACGACTACACGCTGCTCATCCACCTCAGCGACGAGGACGGCGTGGGGTGGACGACCATCGCTGTCGACCGGCCGACCCGGCACTACGCGCTGGCCCACGGATCCCGCCAGGCGGACACCGCCACCGAAGCATACGAAGCGCTCTACAAACCCTGACCCCATCGACCGACGCCGGGCGGCCACGGCCGTGCCTGAAATCCGCGTCGTAACCGCCGGCCGGCCTCAAAATGAGACTCTTCAGGAAAGGAAGCCAGCAATGACAAGTTCCGCCGTCCAAGGTCAGATCACCGCATTCTGGGACGTGGTCGCCCCCGGCTACGACTCCCCGGACAATGTGGCGCTTCCCGGTACCACCGACTACGACCACTGGGTCGAGGCCTTGCGTTCGGTGCTGCCCGAACCGCCGGCCAAGGTTCTCGACGTCGGGACCGGAACAGGCTTCGTAGCTCGGATCGCCGCCGAGCTCGGCCATCACGTGACCGCCGCTGACGCCTCCCAAGCGATGCTGGACGCCTCATCCGCCCGAAACCCGGACTTGGCCATCACCTTCCTCGTCGGCGATGCCGTCGCTCCCGCCTTCCCCGCCGAGAGCTTCGACGTCATCGTCAGCCGCAGCCTTCTGTGGACGTTGCGCCAGCCGGAGACAGCCTTCCGGAACTGGTGCCAGCAGCTCAGACGAGGCGGCCGGGTGGTCGCCGTGTACGGGCTGTCTGAGGCCACGAAATCGCGACCCCCGTCCGACGCGAACGACCGGGACGACAAGTTGGGCTTCTTCGAGCGCTACTACACGCCCGAGACCCGGGCTGCGCTGACGGCTATGCACCTCTCCGACCACGACTACCTGATGGACGTAGCCGCAGCAGCCGGCTTCGTCGACGTCACCGTGACCCCGCTCGAGGTTGTCCGCGGGTGGGAGACCTCTCCCGGCTCCGACCTGCCCTACGCCCTCGTGGGCTACCGGCCCGCACACCATGCAGAAGCCCATGTTTGACCCTCGCGCCGGCTATCCGTCCGTCGTCCCCTACGTGCGCTACCGCGACCCGGCAGCAGCTATCGCCTGGTTGTCCTCGGTGCTCGGTGCGCACGAAGCGATACGCATGACCCTGCCCGACGGCAACATCGGCCATACCGAGCTTGTGGTCGGCTCCCACGTCATCAGCGTCGGACTCGCCGCCAACGACAACCTCGGCACCTCTCCAGAGGACCGAAGCGCCGTTCGAGCCATGACCGTGGTGTTCGTGGCCGACGTCGACGCTGCCACCAACACAGCGGTCGAGCTCGGCGGCACGCTCATAGACTCCCCGACTGACATGCCCTGGGGTCTGCGCCAGTCGATCGTCGCCGACGCCGAAGGACACGTCTGGGAACTCAGCCACCACCACCATGACGTTCCACTGTCCGACTGGGGAGCCGAGAAGACCGGAAGCTGGATCGAGCCCTCCCCATCCGCTCCGAGGAACGCCTGACGAACAGCCTGTTGGCCGTCCCTCTTGTAACCAGTCGGGGATCCTCTTGCGGCACTCGCCTAGTCAGTTGGTCTGAGTGCGGGTCCACCGGCGCATAGCAGAGGGCTGGCCGCGGTGGTCAAGCACATCCTGCCCGGCGGAGGTGAACCCGGCGCGGGCGGCGACAGCCTCGCTTGTCGTATTGCCAATTATGGTGAACAGCAGCACCGGCGCCAGACCAAGGGACAGCGCCCAGTCGCTGAGCGCGACGGCCGCCACGGTCGCCGCACCGCGGCCGCGCCCCTGCGGGAGCAGGGCGTAGAAGACCTCCGGGAGGTCGAACGTCCCGATGGCGATGCCGGCAGTCCCGACCCCGCACCCGGCACCTTGGCTGATGACGTAGCGCTGGCTGATCCGCTCCTCGGCGCGCTGCCGAGCGCGGCCGATCCGCTCTCTGCTGCGCTCCCCATCCATGTGCGGCGGGTACGTCGTCCAGCGAATGACCTCCGGGTCGCCCGACAACGCCTGCTCAATCGGCCAATCGGCGTCCGTGATCGCCCGCAGCTGCCACGGCGCGGCGTCCAGACAGTCCGGCAAGGAGACGGGGAAGGGCACAAGGCAGAGTCCCACGGCCCGGCGAAGCCACACCAACGACTTGCGCCGGACAGGGATCGGCCAACGGGAGGGTTGGCGGCCGGGGACTTGGGCCAGCCCGCGTCCGGTGGGGTTTCGCCCGGGAGGTCCGTCGCCCCCTTGATGGAATTGTTGCTCGTGCCCTTCGACTTCCAGGCTGCCTATGACGCCCTGAACCCCGACGACGCGGACCATCGTTTCTACGCAGAGCTCGCGAGTCGTCTGTCAGCCGAGCGAGCCGTCGACCTAGGTTGCGGAACGGGGACGCTGGCCGTGCTTCTCGCTCGCGGCGGGCGTGAGGTGATCGGCATCGACCCGGACCCGGAGATGCTCCGGGTCGCGCGCCAGCGCGCGGGTAACGAGCTCGTGACGTGGCAGCAGGGGTACGCCGATGCCGTGCCTTCTGCGTGGGCGGACCTCGTGACCATGTCCGGGCACGTATCCCAGGTCTTCGTCACGGACAACCAGTGGCGGGTGGCCCTGCACGACGTTCACCGCGGGCTGGCACCGAGCGGCTTCCTGGCATTCGAAATGTGCAGTCCAAGCGCCCGCGCCTGGGAGCGGTGGACCCGCGAGCAGACGCTGCGGATCGTTGAGACCGACCAGGGGCCGGTCGAGTTCTTCCACGAGACCACGAACGTCGACCTCCGCTCGTCACATACTCGACAGCGGACTACAACACGCGCACCGGCTGCTCCTCGACGTCGCTGGACACTCTCGCCTTCCGGGGCGAGACCGGCCGGCGCACGAGCCTGACCGAAGCAGGCTTCGCCGTCCGCGACATGTACGGGGACTGGGACCGAGGTCCCGTCCGTCCGGATTGCCCGGAACTGATCGTCGTCGCCCAGAAGGTGTAGGCCGAGGATGCAGGAACGTCACATGCCCCGATAGCCGACCTCGGCCTCAGGCACCAGCCGCCAGACCGCGGTCCGGTCCAGCCGGGCCCCGGTGACGCTGTTCGACCAGGCGCTGGCCGTCGCCGACAGCCGGGCACGCCACCAGCTCGCTGACCAGGCTCGCGCCGGTGCCGACCGTGAGGAGGTCGGCTGCCACGTCAGCAGTGGCCGGCAGGTACCCGGGGCTCGAGAGGCTGTTCGCCAACCGCCGGACGCAGCGAGCCCGGGCAGCGCTGCCGGCCGGTGCCGTGCTCGACGACGGTCTTGGTCGCACCCACTCAAGCGAACGGGTCGGCGGGTCTTACACACAGCGCATACCGCGCGGAGACGTACCGGCATAGCCCTAGGCAATCCGACCCAGGTGACGAACGGGTGACGGGGCGGTGACAGCTCAGCAGACCTGGCGCCGGACGTAGGTCGACTCCTCACAGCGTGGGGCAGCGCAAGCTGTCCTCAGACCCCAGCCAGGCACCCGGACTTCGGCGAAGCGGCTGAAGGAACGCCATGTCCACCCTGCACCGCAGCATCACCGGCAGCCCGCTCGAACGGCACCGCACCGTACACGGCCATGATTTCTACCCCCCAGCCGAGGTGCTCGCCCGGATTCTCGGGCTGTACGGCACCGAGCCCGTCCCTACCGGCGACAAGACGATCTGGCTGCACTACTTCGCCGGTCCCTGCGACTGGTGGGTCGTCGAATACGACCCCGCCTCCGGTGACGCGTTCGGCTACGCCTGCCTCGGCGACCCGGACAACGCCGAATGGGGCTACACCAACCTCGCCGACCTCGAAGCCCTGCACTCCCCCGGCGGCATCACCCCCGGCCGGGCGCCCGGCATCGTCCGGCTGCTGCCCCGGCTGCTGGTCGAACGCGACCTGGATTGGATCCCCCGCACCGTCACCGCCGCCCGGTTCCCCGGCCGGCCTCAGCACGCCTGAGCTGCAGGAGGCACTGCCATGACAGCCACCACTGCCCACGCTGGGACGCAGGCCGGCATCCGGCCGGTGCTGCTCGGCTGCCCGCACTGCGGCATCCCGGCGCTGCTGCTCCGCATTGACCCCGATCCCGGTCACCGTCACCCAGACCGGCCCGTTCGACCCCGACGGCTACACCGTCCGCCGGGTCGAGCACACCCCCGCCGCGGCACTCGAACCCCGCGCCCTCGGCGTCCGATGCATCTGCTGCGGCTGGAGCACCCCGGCCCCAACTTTCCCGACCACCTCACCCCCGCCGGGCAGTAGACCGGCACCGCACCGGAAGGAACAGCCGTGTCCATCGCCGTCGTCGCCGGCAACGCCGCCGCCGACCCCGAGATCGGTCTCCTTGCGGTACTCGCTGGTGTCCCGGCGGGTTCCCCGTGGTGTGCGCGGCCGCGGGTCCCGTTTGCCAGGGCAGATGCGTCCCTGGACGCGCTGGTGCGCCACCTCGACTACGCGGTCGAGCTCGTCGGTCCGGCGCATGTCGGCATCGCCACCAACCATCCCTTCGACGTCGACGACTTCAACCGGGAGCTGCTGGACAACGCTGAGCTGTTTCCCGACAGCTACACCCGCTACGGCCTGATCCAGTTCACGCCACCCGAGGAGCTGCACCAAGTGGAGCATCTTCCTGGGTGCCGGCGAAGCCGGCGGTTGGGGACGGTCGCCTGGCCCTTGGCTGCGGTGATGATGGGCGAGTGCGGTTGCCGGTTTTCGTCCAGGGCTGGCAAGTCGAGTGCTGCGGAGCGAGGTTCTCGGTCGGCGACGAGGTCAGCTGGGGGCTCGCTTTCACCGATGAGGACGCTGGGGCCGTGGTCGACGCTGAGCAGCTGGTTGAGCTGAGCGTTGATGCACACCGGCCGGCTCCGACACCGTCGAAGCCGTGGGGCAGCCCTGTCGTTCTGACCGTGAACGGGCTGACCGTGTACTGGTCGGCGCCGAGCGACCACGCTGGGCGGCTGGTCGTTCGCGGGATGATCCTGGAGGACCATCACGCCTTGGTGCCCGAGGACGGGGCACGCACGGCTGGGGTTGTGCGGCGGATTCAGCTGGCGACGCAGACCTCTGCCCCGGCAGCGGGGCCACAGTCCCGCACCCAGCGGACCTACCGGGACGTGGGTGCTTGTCCCAGGTCTTTCCGGTCGACCAGGGACGGTGCGGGCCTGACGACCGAGATCGGCGTCCTGGTCGACCTGGAGATCGCGGAGGCTCACGCGACAGGCTCGACTCGCGGCTGACGCGCGGTATCGGCTCCCTTGTGGTGGCCGCGAACCCTCTACTGTTCAGTCGAACACACGTTCGTCTGCGCGGGAAGGAACCCGGTATGGCAGTCACGACCGCGAGCAGCGTGTCCACGCAGCGCCCGCTCACCCAGGCCGCTCGCAACCGTGGGGCAGCCCGGCAGATCAAGGAGCAGCGGCGGCGTTACGCAAGCGCCGTCCTGCAATCGCTCGCCCGCTCCCAGCAGGGGCGACCTGCAGCCCAGGTCCAGCGGGTACTGCGCGATGCCCTGAAGCCGCTCGGGGTTCGCCTCACGCCCGGTGCGTTGCACGAACTTGCCGCGAACATCTGTGCCGGGCAGCCCGTCGAGCTGCCGTGACCTGACGGTTCAGGCTTGAACGCCCGTACCGCGCAGGGGCTGCGCTTCGCCGTTGCGGTGATCGTGTGCGCATCCCGGCTGGCGCTGCGCTGAGCGCGGAGCCCACCAGCTCGCGGTGCCCGGCAACCCTTCGACCCGGGCATCGCCGGCGGCGGATGCGCCAGACTGTGGACCGAGACCCTGAGAGCACCGGGAGGCAGTGATGGCCATCCAGTCGTTTCGGGTGACCCTGACCGGGGTCGACTTCACCGACGCCGGCGATGACGCCGACCGGGTTCTGGCAGTGTGCGACGACGTCATCCTCAGCCACGATCCCGAGGGGGATCTGGCGGTGTTCGACCGGGAAGCCGGCACGTTCGCTGCCGCTGTCGGCGGGGCCCTGGCCGACCTCGAGCGGGCGCTGCCGGCGGCCCGGGTGCTGCGGGTGGAGGCCGTGCCCGCCGCCGGGCAGCTGTCCGTCGCCGCTACCCGGTGAGTCTGGAGATCTACCCGAACGGCAGGCTGGCTGGGATGTGCACTGCCACGCCTGAGGTCAGGCCGGGAGCGATGTGAGCACACCACCGCCGCGATCGAGGGGTTGCGCCGTTTCGAGCGGCTGGTCCATGCCTGCGCCGACCGGCTGGACCTGCCGCGCCCGGCGATCACTGTGGGGAAGTCGCAGGACTGTCCGAACGGCGTCCGCCCTGGGCGTCGGCACCGGACAGATGGGGATCAAGGTGAACCCGCAGCTGGCGGCAGCCGATGAGCTGACCCAGCTGTGGTTCGCGGCGCACGAGGTCGGCCACCTTCGCTTCGGTGTTGACCAGCCTGTTGTCGCGCTGCTGACCGGCAGGAGCGCGCTGATGTCGATGTGGGCGGTGTGCGTGGCAGGCATGGCCGGCGGTGTGCTCGCCGTGGACGGCCAGCCCGGCAAGAGCCTGACGTTCCTGGCCGTGTTCGCGCTGATGCTGGCTCTTACAGCAGCCTGGTTCGCGTGCTCCCGCCGTGAAGAGCTAGCGGCAGACCGGCGGGCTGTCGACGCCCTGGCCGGGCTTGGCTATGACCCGGTGGCGGTAGCCGCTCATACGCTGCTGGCGCCGTGGCTGGGACCCAAGACGCTGAGGGCGGCGGACTACCTGGTCGGCACCCATCCCGCCGCCTCGACACGTTTGCAGGCGGTGCAGCAGCGAGCGTCGGGAGGGGGCCGCCCGAGCTGTCACGGCCGTTCGCGGTAAGCCGGCTCGGGTGGCAGCGCTGGCTGTTCGGTCGATGGGTGTCGGTACGGTCCCGGCGTGGCGCGGTAGTGAGATGGGCGTGGGTATGACGAGACGCGCTGCCCGGCCGGCCCGCCCCGCCGGAGGACGTCGGGGGCCTAGCTCGGCGCACCGGCGGACCCGGCGATGAGTGCCGCCGAGTGAGCCTGCGCCGGATCGTGGCGGGATGCAGCGACGTGGTGCATGGCGCGTCGCGCCGGCATGTCGGTGGTGAGTGACAGGCTGCCGGTCATGACTGATCGGCACAGCTGAGATGGACACGAGCTGATGCGTGCGAGGTTGCCGCCCGCTGGCACCCACGGGCAATAGGTCGTCACACTTAACGACGAGCAGCACCACCTGGAGGAGCGATGGACACCAGCGTTGCTACGGGCGTTCAGGTCCTCTATGCCTACTCGGACACCCTCCAGGGCCTCGCCGAGCGGATCCAACGACTGCTCGACCCCTATCCCGCCGACGCGGTCCTCAGCGTCTCCCACACCGTCATCCAGACTTCGGCCAGAGTCGAGAACAAGCTGTTCGGCGCAGACCGCCGTGTACTCGGCTTCACGTATTCCGCAGTCGTCGTCGTACGGCGACGTGGCTGAGATGCGCGTCGAACGGTTCCGGCTACCAACGCGTTCTCTTGCCACAGGTCACGGCCACGCGGGTGCTAGTACGCACGAGACGTTCAAGCGGCAGCGAACCCTCTACCGGGCCCGCCAGAAGGACGCGTGGCGCGCACGTGAGCGAGGCATGGCGGGTGTTGCGGCTGCGCTCCTGGTTCTGCCTGTGGCAGCTGAGGTGGCTCTAGGTGGGCGGGCTGCACTTGCTGTCCTCGTAGCAGCCGTTGCTGCGATGGCAGTGCTGACGTGGCAGCTCGTGCGGCTGCCACCAGAGTTGGCGCGCCTTCGTAGCCAGGCGCGGGCCGAACGGGTGACGGCGGGGCGGCTAGACCGGCTTGCGGACGTGGGCTACCACGTGCTGCACGACCGGACGCTCCCCAGCAATCCCGGCGTCCGGTTGAATCACTTGGTGATCGGCCCAACGGGCATCTTCTTCGTGGAGACACGACGCGTGGCAGGGCCCGTCCGTGTAGGCGGGGGCGTGCTTTGGGACGGCCAGTTGCCCTTGCAGGGGGCGATGCAGCGAGTGCGTTGGATGGCTGAGCAGGTGGTTTCGACGCTCCAGGGTGAAGCGCCGCAGTGGAATGTGCTAGTCATCCCGCGATCCGCGCTACACGGTGCCGAGGTCCCTGAAAACGTACAGTCCTGCGAAGGCGTCGGGATTGTTGCTCTCGACAACCTAGTGCGCAACATCACGACGATGGCGCCGGCGCTGGGACCGATGGAAGTGGCGTACCTGGGCGAGTGTGCAGAACGCGCGTTCTCACCCGCCGTGGGGTGACCGTGCGGGCGCACTCCCAGGTGGCGACGAGCTGCGGGTGCACCTCGTGGTGAACGCTTCTAGTCCGCTCCCGCGGCACGGCGCAGTGCACGGAGCCGCCGATTCGGGGTGGGGTGGGTGCTGAGCAGCCCGCGCGTCCAGGTGTCGAGCTGAGCCCTCCAGAGAGTGCCGGCTGCCTGTCTGGGTTGCTGCAGCCAGACGAGTGCGGCGACTGCCTGTTCCGCGTCGACCAGGTGCAGGCTGGTTGCGTCGGCTTGGAGCTCTAGGCGGCGGGAGAGTGTGAGCAGCACGAGGCCGAGGGCGATGGTGAGGGGGCTGAGCCAGCCGGCGGCTGCGGGGAAGCGCAGTGTCGCCGCGAGGAGCAGGCCGGCTGCCGTGGCAAGGCTGAGGCCGTAGCGCCGGCGGCGGTTGCCGTCACCGCTGATCAGGTGTGCGAGTTCGTGGCCGAGGACGCCGCTGAGGACGTGGTCCGGTGCGCGGTCGAGCAGCTGGTCGGTGACACGGACCTCGGGCGGGTGGCCTGGCCGCTGGTAGAGGTGGGTGCCTGCCGCAGGTCCGGGCACGATTTGCAGGGCGGGCACCGGCAGGGTGGCGGCGAGCCGTTCGGCGAGGTCGGCGAGCAGAAGCCGGGCGTCGGCGGCGCGGGGGTGCTCACCGGCGACGTGTCGACGCAGCCGCCGTTGAGCTGCGCGTATTGGGGAGACTTGGATGCCCGCCTTACCCGGCAGCCGCTAACGGTTGGGTGACGCCCTCGGTTTGCTCGGCGGTGTGGCTCTGCTCGGGATCGGTCCCGCGGTCGGTGCTTTTGCGCACCTCTCTGATTTCACGCGCGCTGGCTCCGGTGAGGTCGGTGGTTTCGGGGGTGCTGCCGACCGCGTCGGCGAGCTCGGCGAGCGCACGGCCCCGGTCGCGGAGCGCGGAGTCCACGCCGGCCTGGGCCCGGGCCATCACTTCGTCGTAACGCTGCCGAGCGGCGTCGACGGCGCCCTCGGCGGTGAAGAAGGCATCGAGGAGCTTTTCCTGCTGGGCGAGCCGCTCGCGCATCTTCTGCCGCGCTGCCAGGGCCCGCTGGTTTCGGGGTGCTGCCACGCGCCGAAGGTTAGACCGCTCTGGCACGAGCCGTCACGCCTGACCCGCTGCGCTTGCTGTCCGTATGTTCCGTCCGTGCCCCGTGATAGCTCACGTCTGAACGTGCTATCGCTCGCCGAGTCCCTGGCCGCTCGCTGCGCTCTCGGCCCTGCGGTCGCCTTCGGCCGCTCTGCTTCCCGGATCGTCTCACTGACGCTCTGACGACCGACAGCATACCCAAGCGCAGCGCAACACACCTCTGGCATTTATAATGATCAAGGGTGGTTGGTGTACGCTGCGTCGGTGATGACGCTGCACCGGCTGGGTGCAGGGGACGGGTACACCTACCTGACCCGGCAAACGGCGTCGAACGACGCGCTGCGCGGCCGGCTGGGCCTTGCCGAGTACTACGCGGCGACGGGAAATCCGCCCGGGCGTTGGTACGGCGCCGGCGCCGAGCTGCTGGGCGTGACAGGCGAGCTGTCCGAGACGCAGATGGAGCACCTGTTCGGGGAGGGTCTGCACCCGGACACCGCGGAGCAGCTGGGCCGGCGGCTGTTCGTGTTCCGGTCGCTGGAGGAGCGGGTCGCCGGCAAGGTCGCTGGACTGCGCGAGGAGCTGGGCCGGGAGCCGGACGAGGCGGCGGTGCAGCGGCTGCGGGTGGGGGAGCTGCTGGTTGAGCGGCAGGCGGTGGCCGGCTGGGATTGTGTGTTCACGCCGGTGAAGTCGGCGTCGGTGCTGTGGGCGCTGGCCGGCCAGGAGGTCCGTTGGGAGGTTGAGCAGGCCCACCGGGAGGCGTGGGAGAACGTGCTGGCGGCGATGGAGTCGCAGGTGGCGCTGACCCGGGTGGGTACCAACGGTGTCGCGCAGGTAGAAACCCGCGGGTTGACGGCGGCGGCGTTCGTGCACCGCGACTCGCGCTGTGGGGACCCGAACTTGCATACCCATGTGGTGATCAGCAACAAGGTGCAGGGCCCGGACGGGCGGTGGCGGTCGCTGGATTCGCAGGCGCTGCACCGGGCTGCGGTGGCCATGTCCGAGCGGTACAACACCCGGTTCGAGGACGCGATGCGCCGCCGCCTCGGGGTGGCGTTCGAGCCGCGGACCAGCCGGGACGAAGCGGGCCGCAAACGGCCGGTGCGGGAAATCGCGGGGGTCGCGCCCGGGCTGGTCGAGGCGTTCTCCACCCGCCGCAAGCAGGTGGAGGAGAACCTGGCCCGCCACGTCGAGCAGTTCCGGACCCGCACCGGTCGCGAGCCCGACGCCGGGCAGCTGCTGCGGCTGTGCGAGGACGCGACGCTGGACGGCCGGCCCGCCAAACAGGCCGGTGTGCCGTTCGGGGTGCAGCTGGCGCACTGGCGGCGGCAGGCCACCGACACGGTCGGAGCTCGGCGGGTAAGCCGCCTCGAGGCCGACACCCTGGGCACCCTCAGCCGACCGGCGCGGCTGACCGCCGAGCAGGTCGACCAGCTCGCCGGGCAGGTGCTGGCGACGGTGGAGCAGTCCCGGGCGACGTGGACCTACTGGAACGTGACGGCCGAGGCCGAGCGCGCCACCCGGGGCCTGCACGCCGACACCCCGGCGCACCGGGAAGCGATGGTCACCGCGGTGGTGGACCGGGCGCTGCACCCGCAGCGGGCGCTGTCACTGGCCGCGCCGACGCTGGTCGGCGAGCCCGAGCAGCTGCGGCGCACCGACGGGCAGAGCGTGTTCACCCGGCACGGCGCCGGCCGGTTCACCTCTGCCCGGATCCTGGCTGCGGAGCAGCGCCTCGTCGCCGCCGGGAGTGTGCTGGGGGCACCGGCTGTGTCCGGCCGGGCGGTCGAGGAGGCGCTGGCACGGGCCGGCGCGGCAGGCGGGTTGGCCGTCGACCAGGTGGAGGCGGTGCGCCGGTTCACCGGCTCGGGGCGACGCCTGGACGTGCTGATCGGCCCGGCGGGGGCGGGAAAGACCACCACCATGCGGGCGGTCGTGGACGCCTGGCAGGCTGCCGGCGGGCAGGTGCTGACGCTGGCGCCGTCGGCGGCCGCGGCGAACGTGCTGGCCCAGGTGACCGGGGTACGCGCGGAGAACGTGACCAAGTGGCTGTTCGAGTCCGAGGCCCGGCCGGCGCTGCGCGCGGCGTCGCGGGCAGCGCGGCCGGCGGCGAGCAGCCCGGCAGGGCAGACCCACCGGCAGAGCGCCGCCGCCGATGCCGACGCGGCGCACGCGGCGACCTGGCGGATGCGGCCGGGGCAGCTGGTGCTCGTCGACGAGGCGTCAATGGTCGGCACCCTGGCACTGGCCCGCCTGGTCGCCCAGGCCGAGCAGACCGGCGCCGCCGTCCGGCTGCTGGGTGACCACCGGCAGCTGACCGCGGTCGAGGCCGGGGGTGCGCTGCGGCTGCTGGCGAACACCCTGGACGTGGCGGAGCTGACCACGGTGCGCCGCTTCACCGGCGACTGGGAGGGGCCGGCGAGCCTGCGGCTGCGGGCCGGTGACGCTACGGTGCTCGGCTCCTACACCGAGCACGGACGGGTGTCAGACGGCTCGGCGCCGGTGATGGCCGAGGCGGCATACCGGGCCTGGCTGGGCGACACGCAGGCCGGCAAGACGGCGCTGATGGTGGCCTCGGACGCTGCGACGGTAACCGCGCTGGGACAGCGCGCCCGAGCCGACCGGATCCGTGCCGGCCACGTCGAGACCGGCGGGGTGGCGCTGCGCGACGGCAGCACCGCCGGGGTCGGGGACCGGGTGGTGACCCGGCGCAACGAGCGCCGGCTGCCCGTGTTTTCCGGCGCCGACTTCGTGAAGAACCGGGACCTGTGGCAGGTCACCGACCGGCACCGCGACGGCTCGCTGACGGTGCAGCACCTCCGGCACGCCGGCCGGGTGCGGCTGCCGGCGGACTACGTCGCCGAGCACGTCGAACTCGCGTACGCCACCACCGGGCACGGCGCGCAGGGCCTGACGGTCGACACCGCCCACGCGGTGCTCGCGCCGGGGGACAGCCGGGAGTACGCCTACGTCGCCGCGACCCGCGCCACCGGCGGCAACCACCTGTACGTCCTCACCGCCGGCCCGCCCGACGTCGAAGTCGAGCACGCCCCCGAGCCGCCGGCCGGGCTGGACGAGGCGTTCGGGCGGATCCTTGCCACCGAGACCGCCGAACGGCCCGCGACCGAGCTGCTGGCGGCGACTCTGGCGGCCGAGGAGAGCCTGGCGACGCTGCTGCCGCGCTATGACTACGCGGCGACGGAGGCCAAGACCGGCCGGTACACCCAGCTGGCCCGAGGCACCCTCGGCCCGGAGCTGGCGGCCGGGGTGCTCGCCGACCCGGCGTGGGGAGCGCTGGCCCACGTGCTGCGCCAGTGCGAGGACCTCGGGCTGGACGCCGCGGTGATGCTGCCGGCGGCGGCGGCCGAGCGGGAGACCCGCACCGCGGACTCGCTCGCGCAGGTGCTGCACCACCGGGTCGAGCGGCGCCGTCAGGTGGCCTACGAACGCCGGCCGCTGGCCGACGACGAGCCGATCGCCGGACTGTTCGCCCGGGCCCGGGGCGCCGCCGGCGGGCCGCTGGCCGGCTACCTGCAGCAGGTGGAGACCGCGATCGCTAGCCGGGTCGCGGCGCTGGGGCAGGCCGCCGCGGCCGAGACGCCGGGCTGGACGGTGACACTGGGCCCGGTACCAGCAGACCCGATGGGCGCGCTGGCGTGGACCACCGCGGCGGGGATGGCCGCCGGCTACCGGGAGGCCTACGGGGTCGACGACGAACTGGAACCCCTCGGCGCCCAGCCGCCGGCCGGCACCGTGCGGCACGCCGCGTGGAACTCGGCGGCCGGCGGGTTGGAGCTGGCCGCCGAGGCCGCCGGGTTCACCGCCGGCGCCCCCGACCCGGCTGAGTTGCCGGCTGGCTGGGACGACAATCTGGCCCCGGCGGCGAGGGTGCCCGGCGGTACCGAGCCGGCCCCTGACCTGACTACGCCGCCGCGGCGCCCGGAGCCCGGGCTGGTGGAGGAGTGGGAGCGTCAGGACCGGCGCGAGGCGGGACGGGAGTGGGAGCGATGAGCAGCGCAGGCCGGCAGCGCACCCACGGCTGGACCCGGCCGTACGAAGTGCCGGACAGCCTGGCCGGGTTGTCCGGCCCGGCCCGCGGGGTGGTCCGGCTGCCGCTGCCGGTGTACTCCTCCGGCCGCGGCCCGGCCCGCGGCTTCGACCTCGCCGACGAGGCGCAACGCATCGAGCTGTACGAGATCGTGCTGACCTGCGGCACCGCCGCAGACCAGGCCGGCTACCTCGACGCCGGCGAGCTGCGGCGGCTGTGGCCGCGACTGTGGCTGCCGGCGGCGCTGCGGCACCGGTGGGAGCCGCTGCTGGCGCAGCATCCGGCGGGTGCCGGGGGGCGCGCTGACGCCGCTGGACCCGTTGCAGGAGGAGGTCGCCCGCCTCGCGCTGCACCTGGCCGAGGCCGGGCAGGTCGCCCTCGCCGGCGGCGGGGCGATGCTGGCGCACGAGTTCGTCGACCGGCCCACCACCGACGTCGACCTGTTCACGCCGGAGGCCGGCGAGGTCGGACCGTTCACCGACGCCCGAATGCTCCCGCCGGTGCAGCTGGCGGTCGGCGCTGTGCTGCACCCCGACGAGCTGGCCGCGGACAAGACCCTTGCGCTGTTCGGTCGCGGCTCGGCCCGCGACCTGGTCGACGTCGACGCGCTGGCCGGTCGGTACGGGGGGGAGCGGCTGCTCGAGCTCGCCGCCGAGAAAGACCCCGGGTTCGACCCCGCGGTGTTCGCCGACGCCCTTAGCGCTGCCGCGGGCCGGTCGAGCCAGGCGTTCACCGACCTCGGGGTCACCGAGGCGGGGACGGCGCAGCGATGAGCGCCAGACCGCGGCCGCCTGGCGCTCCCTTGCTGGTCGGTGACCCCAACAGCCCCAATGTCCCCGATGGCCCCGGCAGCCCCGGCCGGGTGGTCAGGCAGGAGCAGCAGATGGACCGACCCGCGACGCTCGCCGACGTCCTGGCCGCCTTGGACGCGCAGGAGAGCGCCCTTGGCCGCCTGGAGGACCGGGTCAGCCGGCTGGAGGCGGCAGCGGGCGGCACCGCCGGCGTGGACGCGGTACGGCAGCGCGACACGGCCCGCGAACTTGACTACGAGCAGGCCGAGCAGTTCGCCCGCGAGCGGCAGGGCGAGCAGGACCGGGGGTTGGGGCGGTGAACGACAACCCCCCGGCCGGGCTGGACCCGGCGCAGTTGGGGCAGATCTTCCACCGGGTGCGTGCGATCGGCCAACGCCTGGACGAGCTCGGCGGCCGGTTGGGGCGTGTCGAGGAAAGCCGGGCAGTGCCCGGCGCCGCCCAGCCGGGACCCGCTGCCGCTGAACCGGGGCTGCCGGAGTGGAGCTGGGTGCGCCTGGACCCGGCCGAGCGCGGGCGGCGACTGGTCGAGCTGCACCAGTGGGTCACCTGGCTGGTGTCCACCTACGCGATCCCGTCCGGCCAGCTGCCCGACTGCTGGTATCAGCACTCTGCGATGGTCGCCGACCTCGGTGCGCTGCACGCCGGGTGGGCTGCCGCGTACCTCGACCCGAAGGCCGAGCCGGACCGGCCCTCCCGCTGGCACGACACGCTGGAACGCACCCTGCGCCGGCTGCGCGAATGGGACCGGCACGGCTGCGGCAGAAGCGGACGCCACGCTGAGCAGATCGCGGACATGGCCGCCGAGCACGACTCGAACACACACCCGTTCGAGCAGTATGTCGAACGGCAAGGCGGCCCGAATCTGTCACACCCAGTCACTACCGTGCCGGGCAACCCGTAAGAACCCACGCCCACGGAAGGGCGCCATGCACCGTCGCCAGAGCGCACCCCAGCTGCCGGCCGCCACCAGCTACGTCATCGAGGTAGCCCCCCGCTCAGACAGCACCGCGGCGCGCTGGCTGGCGCTGGCCGGCACTGCTGAACAGGTCCGGGTGACCGGCCGGCATCCAGAGTCAGCAAGCGCAGCCGCCGCGCTGCCCGGCGCAGCGCTGGCCGTAGTCCGCGGCCGGGTCGACGACGCCCTGCCGGGCCAACCCGGGCCGGTGCTGCTGCGCCGCTACCAGGCGGCGGGCTTCGCCCAGCAGGAAGCCGCCGGCTGGCACCTGGCCGGGGTGACCCCGGCCCGGGCGGGGACGCACCGCCGACGCTGCGGCGGCCTGCCCGCGCTGGCCGGCTGGCTCTCGGTGCTCGGCAGGCCGATGCCGCTCGGGCTGGCGCTGACCGCGATGCTCGCCGGGTTCGCTCCCGAACAGGTGCTCGCCTACCTCGCCCACTCGGACTGGGCCGGCTGGCCCTCCACCCTTGAGGACGTGGTGGCCGAGACGGCGCGGCTGCGGCTGTCGCCGGAGGACGTGCTGGCATGCCTGGCGCTCGGGCTGCACGAGACCGACGCCGGCTGCCCGACCTGGCGGCGCGGCCACGGCAAGCTCGTGGTGGACGTCGCCCGCCGCTCGGGCATGAGCCCCGCCCGGGTCGCCCGCTACCTCGCCGCCGGCGCCGAGCCCGAGCAGATCGTGGCGGCCGGCACTGCAGCAGACGGCATCGACCTGACGCTGCTTGAGCGGGTCCCCGAGCCGCGGTCTGGGGACGGCTCGGCGCTCGCAGCCCCGGCGCGAGCGCACGCCTGACCCGTTCGTCCGACCCGGGCGCCCTCCGGGAACGTTTCAACGGCGCCGACCGCGATCTTATCAACGCGCTTGGCGGCGATCTCGCACCGTTGCTCCTCGAACCTCGTCCAGGGGAAACTGCCGGACCCGCCAGACATCGCCAGGTCCCCGCGTTGGGTCAGGCCCCGCCGCCTCTCAGCTCGCGGAGCAACGTGCAGGTACCGGTGGACGGTCTCTTGTGCTGGGCACCACTCACCGCACCTCCCGAGCAGCGCGGCGTTGGGCAACCTTTGCCCTTTGGGCAACCTTTGCCCTTTGGGCAACCTTTGCCCTTTGGGCAACGCGTCGATCAGGCCCGGCGGCCGCCGGCGATCAGTAACCGACCAGGTCGGGTCTTACCCACAGGCCTGCGGCTGGCGTCGCCCACCAGGTGCCGGTTCAGCGGCGGCAGGCCTCGACACACCTCCCGTGGCGTATTACGCTACGAACACGCTCGAGCTCCCAAGGCTCGAGAAGACGCAGGCCAGGTTTCCCGCCGGACGACGGGGGCCTGGCCTGACGCATGTCCAGGCTTCACGGTTGCTCGTCAGACGATAACGAGCTTGGGTGCGAGCGCTTGGACGTAGCCGGGGTTGCCGTGCACAAGGTGGTCGCTGACCGCTCCGCAGATGGTGTCCGCGAGCCAGAGCAGCTCCTCTGTCAGGGTGCCGTCGTGCCGCCACTTCGGTGGGTGCGGCAGCCGCAGGCGTTGGCATTGGGAACCGAGGACCAAGTCGTCCCTGGTGTCCTGGTGGGGGGATCGGCGGTCGATGACGATCTGTTCGTACGGCGGCCCGCCGAGGTCACCGATCATGTGCACCAGGCAGCGTTCCCGGGCGTCGTCGCCACGCTTGGGGTGGTCGAAGTAGCTCAGGTAGGCCCTGGCCTGCCGAACGTGCCTGTTCACCGCACCGACAGCTTGCCCGCGCAGCAGCGTGCCGTTCTGCTGCCAGTGCAACCGCTGTGCCCCGGGCGGAAGCAGCAACCTGAGGTCTGCTCGAGCCTGTCCCTCGGCGGCGTCCTCGATGACCGCGACACCCAGCACACACAGCCCGGCTGCCACGTGCAGGCTCTCGTCGACGTGGACCCTGTGCACCGGCACAGTCTGACAGCGCCGGCAGTACGCAGGGCCCGTGCCGCGGCGGCGCCGTCCTTCACAGCCCGAGCTGGGCGGCGGCGTTCTCGCGGAACAGGCTGCCCTCTCGGATGTAGCGGCGAAGCATCGGCAGGCTTTTGTGGCCGGTTTGGGCCATGATGGAGCGCTCGGACGCGCCAGCAGCGGCCGCCGCTGTGGCGAAGCCGGCGCGCAGGCTGTGCCCGGCGTAGCGGGACGGGTCGAGCCCGGCGCGAGCGGCGTATTTCTGCACCGCGAGGGCAACCGCCTTGTCCGACAGGCGCCGGGGGGTCAGCCGGCCGTGCCGGTCGATGGGGGAGAACAGTGACCGGCCGGCGAACGTGTCACTGTCCAGGGGGTGGCCGACCCACTCCTCCAGAACGGCCCGCAATGCCGTGGTCCAGGTGGTGGTGGCACGCACGGGGCAGCTGTCGGGGTTGCTTCCATACGGGATGCCCAGCTTGCGGCCGGCCCCGTCCTGGTCGGTCTTGGAGCGCCGCACCGTCAGCACCAGTCCGTCGCCGGTGGCTGTGACGTCGCCGACGTCAAGGGCGACGAGCTCACTGCGCCGCAGCGCGCTGGCGAACCCCAGCAGCAGCAGTGCCCTGTCCCGGTCGCCGAGCAGACCGCCAGGCAGCTGGTCCAGCAGCCGGCGGACCTCGGCGGTGACCAGCGGCGCCTTGCCGTTCTGGGCGGTGCCGTGCACCCGGCGGATCCCGGCCATGGTGGTCCGGACCAGCACGTCCGCGGTGGGGGAGGGCCCGGCTGCTGCGGCGGCGTGGGCGGCGGCGATTGCCGAGCAGCGGCGGACCAGGGTGGAGACCTTCAGCGTCGGGGCGTGCTCGGCCAGGTACAGCGCGACGGTGGCCGGGGACGCCGGCAGCGGCACATAGCCGGCAGCGGCGTCACCCTGGCTGGCGCACCAGCTGGTGAAATGCGCCCAGTCCGCCCGGTAGGCCCGCACCGTGTTCGGTGCCCGGGCCGCCTGCAGATAGGCCGCCGCCGCCTGCGCCGGCGCGAGCTCGGCGGGTCGCCGGACCGGCTGCAGCTCGCCGGTCACCCGAACCCGCGCTGGTGCCGGACGGCGGCAGCGTCGCGGCGCAGCTCGGCGAGCAGGTCGTGCACCAGCTGCTCGGCCCAGGCATCGATCCGGTCGGTCGCCGAGCGGGTCAGCTCGGGGTAGACCTCGGCCAGACGAAGCCGCAGCGGCGGGCTGTCCCGGTGGGTCGTGTCGATGATGCGGAAGGTGTACCGGCTGCCGGCGGTGCGAGCCACCCCGACGAAGACGTCTGCGGCGACTTGCACCCCCAGCTCGTCGTTTGCCAGCAGCAGCTGAAACATCACGCTGTCGGTCAGCCGGCGGTAGTCCGCGTCGCCGAAGTTCACGTCGTCGTGGCCCGTGCGCAGGCTCAGCACCGCCCGCCACGGCGGGCTGAACTGGTCCTCGATCTGCCGGCTTATCGTCTGCTGGGCCCGCAGCAGCGCTCGGCGGCCTGCGGTCTCCACCTCGCTGTGAATCAGGCCCCCATGCGAGCGCAGGGCCGCGTCGAGCTCGGCCACCTGCTCGGCGACGCTGCGCCGCCCGGCGGCCCGCAGCCACAGCGTCATCCGGTTGAGCAGGTCCAACCCTCGGTCGCCGATGAACTCGACCAGCGGCTGGAACCGCCCGCTGTCGGCTTCGCGTAGCGCCTCGTAATAACCGGACCGCTGGTCGGCGTAGACCAGCAAGGGAATGCTTGCGTCGCGCAGCAGGTAGAGCGAGGCCAGTGTCCGGGCCACCCGACCGTTGCCGTCGGCGAACGGGTGGATCACCGTCAGCGCGTGGTGGGCGTAGGCCGCCTGCAGCACTGGATGCGAGCCGGCGATGAACCGCTCGCTGCGCAGCTCCTCGACCAACCGGTGCATCTCGGCCGGGGTGTCCGCAGCAGAGGCGTACTCGTGCCGGCCGCCGCCGGGCAGCCGGACGCTGTTGGGCTGCGTCTTGTACTCGCCGTGCGGCAGGGTGTGCTCCTGCCAGCCAGCCGGGGTCAGTACCGGATAGGTGTCTTGGGCGGCGGTGAGCCGGGCGTGCAGGCCGCGCAGCCAGGCCTGGCTGAGCGGCACCGCCTGGGTGACGGCATCGAGTAGATGCTGGTAGCTCTCCAGCTGGGCAGCGAAGGTCCGCCGCACCGCTGGGCCGCGCTGCGCCTCGGCCTCGGCGAGCACGTCAGCAGCTGCAGCGATCGTCTCGGTCACGCCGCGGTCGGTGTCGTAGAGCCCTTCGATGGCGCCGGTGTCGAAGGCGGCCTCGGCCAGCGCCCGGTCCAGCACCGAGCGCGACCCAGCAGCGTCTGCCTGCTGCCGCGCGGCGTTCAGCTGGTCGGTCAGCTCGGCCCAGTCCTGCTCCGGTACCACGGTCTCGCACCAGGCGGCGAACGGCAGGAACGGCCGGTAGGCCCCCGCCGGCGTGACGACGGCGTCGGCCCGGTCGCTGGTCATTCCAGCACTCTAGCTTCCGATACGGTTCCATTATCGGAAGCCAGAAAATGACTTCTGCTGGGCCACTCGGCCGTCGACGACCGGTCAAGTCCCGGCCGATGTGAGCAGTTCCCATCGGATCTGAGCAGTAGCTCTCACACGTTCGCGTGCGCTGATGTGGCTGGTTTCGTTCACCAGGGCGGTGTGGAGCAGCAGGTGCCGTTGGACGCCGTGAGGATGGGTGCTCGGCAGTCCTGACGTGGCCGACACCACCACCCGGGACATCGCCGTCTTCGGCGACGTTGTAGTGGTCAGCGTGGACTACCGGCTCGCACCCGAGCATCCGTTCCCGGCCGCGGTTGAGGACGCCCTCGCCGTCACCCGCGCACTGCTGGCCGGGCAGCTGCCCGGTGTCGACCCGTCCCGGGTTTCGGTAGCCGGTGACAGCGCGGGGGGCAACCTTGCCGCAGTCGTGGCCCAGCAGTTGAGGGACCAGACGGGACTGCGCCACCAGGTCCTGATTTACCCGGTGACGCAGGCCCGCGTCGGCCAGACCGAGAGCTACCGGCAGTTCCGCGACGGGCACTTCCTCACCGCACGGGACATGCAGTACTTTTTCGACTGCTACGCAGCCGGCGTCGACCCGGACGACCCGCGACTGTCGCCGCTGGCCGCGGCGGACCTGAGCGGACTGGCGGCCGCCACGGTCATCACCGCTGAGTGCGATCCGCTGCGTGACGAAGGCGAACAGTACGCAGCCGCCCTGCGCGCCGCAGGCGTGGACGTGGCCACGCGCCGGTACGACGGACAAGTGCACCCCTTCGTCTACATGAGTGGCCTCATCGACGATGCCGTCCGCGCCCGAGAGTTCATCGGAAGCCAGCTCCGCCAAGCTCTGCACTAGACACCGCGCCGCCCGAGATCACCGTCGCTTGTCCGCGCCAACTGCGACCGCGGTAGCCACTGGGCCACCCGTAACTGTCAGTTGCTGGCCGTGGCGGACCCGGCCGGGTCACCGGCTTCGGCGGCGGCGATGCCGGCGTTGATCTGCTTGGCGTCGGGGCGTTTCCACCACGGAGTCATCTTCAGGCGGACCGGGCGCAGGGTGCGGTGCAGCAGCAGCGCCGAGCCGAACGGCAGGGTCCGCAGCTCCTCCACGGGCAGGACGCGGGCGCGGCGCAGGCTGGTCGAGCGCGACCCGCCCGTCGTCGAGCTGGTACGGCTGGTGGTGGTCTGGTCGTACTCCCCCGCCAGGCGGGAGATGTCCTCGAGGTCGTCGATGTCGGCCAGGCCGCCGAGTACCACCTTGACCGTGGCGGCGTCCCACATCGCGCGGGCCTGTTCGGCGCCCCAGCGGGCCCGGGCCTGGGCCAGGGACTGCAGCACCGCCACTGTGGTCAGCCCGGTGCCGCCGCCGTCGGACAGCAGCGAGGGCAGCGACGGCAGCGGGGCGATGTTGGCTGCCTCGTCCAGCATCAACGCCAGCGGCGGGTCCAGCCGGCCCCCCGGCGCCCGAGCGGCGCGGCGGCGGGCGGCCTCGACGACGTCCTCGACCAGGGCGGTGATCAGCGGGGCGACGGACAGCTGAGCGGCTGCCGACCCGAGCAGATACAGGGTGCCGTCGCCGTCGAGGAACGCGTCGGGGTCGAAGTCTTCCCCGGCGCCTGGGGAGCAGGCCGCGAGTACCCGCGGGTCGGCCAGGCAGTCAAAAGCGCGCCGCACCCCGGCCCACACGTTGTCGCGGTGCCGGGTGTCGGCGTCGGCCTGGGCGGCGAGCTCCTCGGCCCAGCCGGCAGCGGCGCCGGTGGAACGCCGCAGCAGCTCCACCGGCGCGGTGTCGGCGGGGTTGGCGACCCAGCGCAGCACCTCGGTGACGCCGCGCCCACCGAGCGCGGCGGCGTGCAGGTAGCAGCGCACGACAGCCTCGGCGGTGCTCTTCCAAAAGTCGCCGCCGGTGACGTTGCCGGCGTCGAGCTTGGCGCCAGCGACCAGCGCCCGGGCGCGCAGGATGGCGGTGAGCGGCTCGGCGCAGCCCCGCACCGGTGACCAGCGCAGGCTGTTGCCCTGCCCGGACAGGTCCTGGGGGTCGAACAGCGCGGCGGGGCCGTGCTCGTTGCGCGCCGCCCAGGTGGCGCGCAGGACGTCCGGGCGGGTGGAGGTGACGATCGCCGCTCCCGGGGCGTCCAGCGTCAGCGGGATGACCAGGTGCACCCCTTTGCCGGCGCGGGGTGGTCCGAGCACGATGTAGCTGTCCTCGACGCTGCCCCAGACCGGCTGGCGGGTCAGGGCGTCGCGGCCCAGCCGCAACGCCACCAGGTGCGGGGCGGGGCGTCTGCTGCCGGACAGCGAGGGCCGCACGGCGCCGGCACGCGCCTGGACGGCCCGCGCCGACAGGTGCCGGCCGACGTCGCTGCCACTGGCCATGCCCGGCCGGCGACCCGGGCCGCGGTCGCGGCCGCCGGCGACTCGCCGCCAGCCGTGCAGAGCGGCGTAGCCGGCCACGGTGGCTGCCGCGAGCAGCACCGCGGCCAGTCCCCACACCCAGCCCGGTCCGGCGACGGCGCTCCGCGCGGCTTGCGGCCAGGCCGCAGCCGGGTTCCCGGGATGGCGGGCCAGGACACCGGCGGCGATAGTCGGAGCCTGCCCGGCGGTGGACGCCGGCCAGCCGGCGCCGGTGATCAGGCCGGACAGCTGCCCGGCCGCCCACAGCAGCCCGGACAGGGCCAGCACCGCGGCAAGGGCGCCGACGAACAGGGTGAAGCCCCGGTCCTCGCCCGGGCCGCCGGGGCGGGCGGGCCGGGTGCTGGGGTAGCTCATGGACGCGTCACCTCACGGGCCGGGTTGGACAGGGCGGGGAACAGCGGCGGGTCAGCCGGCGGCTGCGGGGTGGACCATCCGGCTGTCGGTGTTGATCAGGTCCCACTCGGCGCCGCCGATGACGTGCTCGACGACGAAGCCGCGGCGCCCGATCTTCCACAGCCCGATGCCGCGGCCGAGCATCGGAAGCAGGCCGGCCTCGACGTCGGTCAGGCCCAGCGCGCTGCGGGTGCGCTCCACCTGGTCGGCTTCCTGCTGGTAGACGATGCGGGTGGAGCAGTCCGCGAGCAGGCCCTCGGCGAGCGCGACGGCTTCGCTGCCGGCCTCGCCGACAGCCCGCAGGTCCGAGAGCCGGTGCATGATCACGATGTTGGACAGGCCCCAGGCGCGGGAGAGCTTGAACTGCTCCTGCATCCGGCGGACCAGGCCGAGGTGGCGCATGAGCCGCCACGCCTCGTCGTAGACCAGGTAGCGCTGGCCGCCGCCGGGGTCGGACAGCGCCGACTCCATCCACGCCGACGAGCAGGTCATGATCAGCGACAGGACGGTGTCGTCGGCCTGGATCCGCTCCAAGTTCAGCACCGTGATCGGCTGGTCGAAGTCGATCGGGACGCTGGTCTGGCCGTCGAACAACCCGGCCAGGTCGCCCTTGACCAGCCGGCGCAGGGTCAGCGCCAGGTCCCGGGTGCCCTCACGCAGCACGCCCGAGTCGATGCCGGCGTCGCGGGCGGCGGCCTCGTCGGGGTCGCGCAGCGCGCCCAGCACGTCGTTCAGCGTCGGGTTCGCCAGCCGGGCCGGGTCGGTGCCGTAGAGCTGGCCGGTGACGTGGTCCAGCGCCAGCTCCAGGCCGGTGTACTCGATCGGGGTGAGCCGGCGCGCCAGCAGCGTCTCGGGCAGCGCGGCGAGCAGCAGCAGCCGGCGGTTGCGCACCGTGGTGAGCCAGCCGATCTCGGCGGCGCTGCCGACCTCCACGGGGGGCCGAGCCCCGGCGTCCAGCGGGTTGAGCCGTGCGGACAGGCCGCGGCCCAGCGCCACCGGTTCGCAGCCCATCGTGCGGGCCAGCTTGGTGTACTCCCCCTTGGGGTCGCCCGGGACGTAGGAGCGCACCCCGAACGCCGCCGAGCGAAACAGCAGCGTCTTGGCCAGCGAGCTCTTTCCCCGGCCGATGACCCCGGCGAGCAGCACGTTGGGGTTGGTGATGACCCCTAGCTGGTAGAGCTCCCACGGGGAGAACGCGAAGCTGCTGCGGCTGGTGCGGTCCTGGCCGACGTAGACCCCGGACGGGCCCAGCCCGGACTCGGCGATGAACGGGTACAGCCCCTGCAGCCGGGCTGAGGTACCGCGGTGGTGCGGCAGCCAGATGCGGCGCGGCACCCGGCCCGCCTGCGGGCGGCTGGCGCCGGCGCGGGGACGCGACTCGGCCCTGCGGGCCTCGTACTCCGCCCGGGCTGCGGCCCGGTGGTCGGCTTTGGCGGCCTGCTTGACCTGCCATTCGGCGCGAGCCTGAGCCTTGCTGTGCCGGTCCTTGCCGCCGGCTGCGAGGCTGCTCACCGGTGGCCGCCACCGCGGCGCGACCCGGTGGCCCCCGGGCCGAGGGCCGGGTTGAACCAGACGAGCCGGGCGTAGTCCAGCCTGAGCGTGCCAACTGGCGCTGCGATGCCGGCCAGGGGCGCAGTCACCGGCTGGGTCAGGCCGGACTTGCCGCGCCCCACCACCACACCCACGAGCGCGCTGGGACTGGCGGGCGGGGCGGCTGTCGTCACGAGGTTCACAGGTCCTCCTGCATCGGAGTGGGGTTGGCGGGTCTGCGGGTTCACTTGAGTCCCCGGCCCAGGGGCAGGGCGGCAATGCCGAAGGCCTCGTCCTGCTCCCCGTACAGCCGGCGGATCTCCAGCAGGCTCTTGGCAGCGGCCTGCTCGACCGAGCCGCAGGCGTCCTCGAGCTCGGCCCGGGTCGGCGCTGAGACGGCGATCATCCCGAGGAAGCGGTAGTCGCCGTGGCCGTTGACCAGCTCCGCCTCGCGGGCGTGGACCTCCTCGTCCTCACGTTCGCTGCGTTGGGTCTTGGTCTGCTTGATCTTCCGGCGGGCCTCGTCGTCGGCGGCCCGGTTGACCTTGGCCTTACGCACCTCGCGGTGCGCCTTGGACGGCGAGAGCGGCTCGGCGATGACGGTCATGGTGCGGCGCACCCCCGAGCCCAGCAGCAGCGGGGTGAGGAACCCGGCGTGCACGTTCATCCGGGGCCACTCCGCGACCCAGTAGGTCGCGTGCAACGCCGAGTCGGTGCGGTAGTGGTCCCACTCGGCCTTGGCCGCCATCGGTCCTGCCACCGCCGGCTCGACCCCGGCGTCCAGGCCGCCGTGATGGCCGCCGCGGCGGTCGATACCGGCGGCGCCCGCCGGGTCGTACGCGCTGCGCACCACCTGGGCGAGCCGGCGCGGCGGGAGCCAGCCTGCGGTCTCGACCTCGGCCTGGGCCAAGCCGTCCTCGATTGCCCGCAGCTCGCGGAGCAGGACGGTGAACGCGCCGGCCTCGCCGCCGCCGGCCTGCTTGATCTGCCGGGCGGCGGCCTTGGCCGACAGCGTCACCGTCAGGTAGGTCTCGTGGACCTGCGCGACCGGGCCGGCCTGGGCCAGCAGCTGCTTGTACGCCTCAGCCGCCGGGGAGCCGTCGTCGACGCCGCGGCCAGCCCACCAGCGTTCCATCGCGTCCCCGGAGTCGGGGATGGCCCGCTCCTGCCACGCCAGCCGCACGATCTTGCCGTTCTCCTGGCACAGCGCGGCCAGCAGCGAGCCCCACGCCCACACCCGGCGGGTCTGCGCCCCGGACTCCAGCAACGCGAAGGACTGGCCGCGGCACGCCAGCACCGCGGTGTAGGTCTTGCGCCCCGGGTCCTTCACCACCGCGATCACCGCGCCGCCCGCCGGCATCGCCAGCAACCGCAGCGGGTGCAGACGGCCCGGCAGGTCCAGCTCGGGAACCTGGCCACGCTCGCCGAGCGCCGCCGGGCCGCTGCGGAACGCGAGCTGCCCGTTGACCCGGCGGAACAAGTGCGCCAGCCCGATCGGCACCCACTGGTCGAGCTGGCGCCCAGCGAAGGGTAAGAACGCCACCACCGCCAGCAGCAGCGCCGGCACGAGGCTCACCGCAAAACCGGCGGTGCCGTACTGCAGCCCCACCACCACCGCCAGCAGCCCCACCGCCAGCAAAGCCAGCTGCCCGGCGCGTAAGCCGAGCATCACTCCCGCAGTCTCCCGAGGGCCGAAACGGTAGGTCGGAACGTCACTCTCAACGGTCATCAGGACTCCCGGTCAAGCTTCGGATGAGTGGACGGAGCGACAGCAGGAGGCTTCGCACTGTCAGGAGGCGCCGGCAAGCGACCCGCTGAACGACCAGTGAGGGGGCCGGCTGGCGGCATCGGCTGAGGTGCCGTTATGGGCTGCCCTTCCGGCGCTGCGGTGTCCGCCCCGACCGCAGTGGCCGGCGGCGGGCCTCCTGGCGCCCCGGTGACCGGCCCCGCGAATCCAGCACTGGCGGGATCTGCTGACGGTTGGACGTTGTCAGCACCTGAAATGGCACGGCCACCATGACCCAGGGCCCCAACAGCTTTCGGTGTCCCGGCTGAGGCCGCGGCGATCGGCGCGACTCCCGACGCCTCCGGCTCCGAACCCGCACCGGTCGCGGTGGAGTTGTTCTGGGCGGTCTGCACGCTATGGTCGGTCGCCTTCTGGGCCTGGGCTGCCGCCTCGTCGGCGACCAGCGCCCCGCCAGCCCCAGCAGCCTTTGGCGCACCGCTGCCTGTAGCGCTTGGTGAAGAAGTGGCGCCAGAACTAGCAACCGCAGGCGCGCTCTCGACCTCTCCGACCCACGTAGACGGACGCGAGGCAGAAGATGCCGTGCTGCCCTGCTCGTCGGCCGTCGCGGCGTTGGAGGGCGTGGCCGCCCCCCCGCCAGAGACGGACGGGTCACCACCGGTTGCCGCTCCCGGCGTCGTTGGGCTGGCTCCTGAAACGTCGTTTGTGGGCCGGACTCGCAAGCCACCGAGCAGGGACTGGGCCTGTTGGGCTCGGGTCATGCCCGCAGCCGCGGCGTTGGCGGGGGCCATCGCCCCGCTTTTCATGCTGGCGAGCATTTCGGCGGCGACGTGGACCTCGACGAAGTGGACGAGCTTGAGGCACAGCCAGGGTGAGAACAACGCCATGATCAGCATGACGAGGCCGCCGATGACCGTGGCGACGCTCTTGCTGGTGCCGATCGCGGAGACCGCTACGGCGAACAGCACGCTGATGGCGAACTTGGACAGGATCAGCGCGATGAGCGCTTCGGCCCACCTTTTGGCCATGCGTGTGGTCCCGGCCCACGCCTGGCCGGCGAAGGCGATGGGGGCGAAGACGGCGACTGAGTAGATGGCGAACTTGCGCAGTACGAGGATCAGCCACACGAACAACGCTGCGATCATCGTGAAGAAGGACAGGATCAGCAGCAGCCCCGAGCTGCTGCCGGTGAGCAGCCCGGCGACGATGACGTCGGAGAGCTGGTGGGCGGAGCCGCCCATCCCCTGGTGCAGCACGTAGGAGCTGAGCGCGTCGGTGGCGCCCAGCGCGAGTTCGGCGAAGGTGACAGCCAGCGCTGCGCCGAAGACGGCCTGGAAGACCCCGACGAGTGAGCGCAGCGGGTTGCGGCGGCGAAGTGCCGCGCCGGCAAGGTCGACCAGGAACAGCAGCAGCACGACCGGCGCGGACACCGCGAGCATGACCGCGTAGTTCTGGGTGAAGAACGCCTCACCGAGGTCGACCTGGGTTGCGGTGTCGATAGCGCCGGCCAGGTCGTTGAGCATTTCCTTGGCGCCGTCGGTGAACTTCTGGGCGACGGTGTCCAGCACCGACTGCGACGCTGTGCAGACGGGGTTGAGCCAGCAGGGCAGCGCCACCACCCGCACCTGGACCGGCGCTGCCGGCCGGGTCAGCGGCGCTGCCGACGCCGGGCCCGCGCCCAGGCTCAGCGCGGCGAGGACTGTGAGCAGCAGCACGGCCGCCGCCCGGCGCAGGCGGTGAGTCATCTGTGGTTTCTCCCGGGGGGTGTTTGTCCCGCCGCGGGACGAGCCACCTGCCGTGGGTGGATGCGCCGCGGGCGCCCTGGTGGCGGGGTGGCTAGTGAACGGACTGGCCGATGTGGAAGAAGAAGTTGATGATCGCGGCGGCGGCGCCGACCAGGAACGCGACCCCGACCGTTGTGACCACTCCGGTCTTGCCGCCTTGGGCGGCGCCGTAGTTGCCGGTCCGCGAACCGAGTGCCCAGACGATGGAGGAGGCCAGGAACCCTGCCGCGCAGGCGAGCAGGGCGTAGAACGCGATGTAGTTGATGATCTGCCCGAGCTGCTGGCCGCCGGGGGCGCCGCCGCCGTTGGGGTTGATGGTGACGTCGGCCAGGACGACCCCGCCGCGGTGCGCGGCGGCCAGCAGCGAAGTGGTCATGTGGTGCCTCCCAGGCGGTTGTGGGTGCGGGGCCCGGCCGCGGCGACCGGGCGGGTGTCGGGAAGGTGGGGGGTGCCCAGGTCGGCGCCTGTCCGGCCGCCGTCGTCGGCCACGGCGTCCGCGGGGTGGCGTTGGCGCCCCGGGGGCCGGTAGCGGCCGAAGACGCAGGCCCGGCGGGCTGCGGCCCAGCGGACGCCGACGCTCAGCAGGGCGGCCGGGGCGGCGACGCTGGCGGCGTAGGACCCGGCGACCAGCAGCGGGCTCATCGGCCGCACTGGGCGGTGAAGCCGTCGGCGACGGCGGCGTCAACTCGAGGTAGGCCTGGCGGGTGGCGGGCCGCAGCGCGTCGAGGTCGAACTCGGCGCCGGTCGCCAGGTGCGGGTCGAACGGGACCTGCAGCACGGTGCGGCAACGGCCGGCGAAGTGTTCGAGGACGCGGTCCACGTCGACGTCGCCGCCGCGGCGGACGGTGGACACCACGACAACGGCGGCACTTACCAGGTCCGAGCGGCCGTGCGCGTCGAGCCAGTCCAGGGTGGCGGCGGCTGAGCGGGCGCCGTCGACGGCGGGGGCGGCTACGAGCACGACCTGGTCGACGACGCCGAGCACCCCGGCCATCGCCGAGTGCAGCAGCCCGGTTCCGCAGTCGGTGACGATGAGGTTGTAGAAGCGTCCCAGAAGGTCCACGACCTGGCGGTAGTCGTCTTCGCCGAACGCCTCGGACAGGGCGGGGTCGCGGTCGGCGGCCAGCACCTCCAGGCGTGAGCCGGCCTGGCTGGTGTAGCTGCGGACGTCGGGGTAGCGCTCGACGCGGGCCGCGTCGCGCAGCAGGTCGCGCACCGTCGCGGTGCTCTGGCGGCGCACCCGCTCCCCCAGGGTGCCCAGGTCGGGGTTGGCGTCGACGGCGATGACGCGGTCCCCCCGGACACTGGCCGCTGTCGCGCCCAGCCCGATAGCGGTCGAGGTCTTGCCGACCCCGCCCTTGGCGGACAGCACGGCGACGCGGCGGCAGCCCGCGATGGGTGCCTGCGCCCGGGCCAGCAGCTCGCGGCGGCGCAACTCGGCGGGGCTTTCGCCCAGGTTGACCAACCCGAAGCTGGCGTAGAACACCGAGCGGCGCCAGCCCGCCGCCGGCGCCGGACGCCGGCCGCGGAGCAGCCGCTCGGCGGTCAGGTCGTCCACCGACAGCCGTCCAGCCGGTGGGGCCTGCTCGGGTGCGGCGGGTGGCGAAGTCTGCCGGTCGGGCGGAAGCGCCGGGGGGCGTGGGGTGAATGCGGATGCGCTTGCCTGGGCCGGCGCGGACCCGGCCGGTTCGGCTCGGCGTCCACGGCGGTGGGCCGGGGCGGGCGGAGCCGGTGACCGGATGGCCGCCGGGCCGGGGGCGGTGAGCACCGAGGAGCCGTCGCCGTGCGGTTCACCGGCCTGCGGGTCTGTCAGGAGCGAAACGGGCTGCAGTCCGTCGTGCACGGCTACCTCCAGGTGGCGGGTGAGGCGACTCGACCTGGACGAGAACGTAGCAATACGCTAGACAGAACTGCAAGCGTTATCTGCTGCGAACTGTAGAACCGAGCAACTGGTCGCAGCCGGAGGCGCCATGCACCTCCAGCCCAAGCCCGGGAGGGACGCCCATGAACCGGCCGCACGCCAGTCCCGCCACGGCTGGGCTGACCGCGCTGTTGTGCGCCGCGCTGACCACCGGCTGTGGACCAAGCCGACTCACTGCAGCGCCCGAGCCGGCCACCTCCCCGCAGACGACCCCGCCACCGACCGGCTCGCCCGGCGCCGGGTCGAACCCAGCATCGCCGCCCCCGCCCGCGCCCCCGGTGCCAGCCGGCCCGGCGCGGACCGCCGCCGGCTACGTCACCGCGCTGAACACCCGCGACGCCCGGCCCGGACACGACCAGGGGCTGCACGACGCGAACACCCGGACCCGCCGCTACGTCACCGACGCGGTCTACGCCCAGATCGAAAACCCGCAGACCCGCACCAGCAGCGCGCTCTGGCAGCAGCTGGTAGCCGCCGGCGCGGTGACCAGCGTCCACGTCGACAAAATCGCGGTGCCCGAAGGAGCGCCGGCGCCCACAACGCAGCACGTCGAGGTCCGCATCACCTACACCGTCACCACCACCGGGGCCGGGCTGCACCACGCGCAGACCCTCGCCCAGGCGATGCAGGTCAGCGCGACCCCAGCCGGCTGGCGCATCGACCAGCTGCTGCCCTTCTGAAGGCGAGGACCATGGCCAAGCTCGTCACCGGCGTGTCCGCGCTCGTCGTCGCTTCGCTGCTCGCGCTGGTCGTGCTGCTGTCAGCCGCCGGGACCAACCCCGCTGCCGCTGCTGGCGGCGTCGGCGGCGGACTGGCGCCCGGCGCGGTCCCCGCGGCCTACGCCCCCTGGGTCGCCAAAGCCGCCGGCAGCTGCCCGGTCCTGACCCCGTCGCTGGTCGCCGCCCAGCTGCAGGTCGAGTCCGGCTGGGACCCCGCCGCCGTCTCCCCGGCGGGCGCGCAAGGCCTCGCGCAGTTCATGCCCGGTACCTGGCCCGGGTACGGACGCGACGAGAACGGCGACGGCACCGCCGACCCCCGCGACCCGCCGGATGCGATCATGGCGCTGGCGCGCTACGACTGCGCCCTGTCCGGCCAGCTCGCCTCGGTGCCGGCCGGGGACAAGGTCGGCCTGATGCTCGCGGCCTACAACGCCGGACCCGGAGCCGTGCTCACCGCCGGCGGTGTCCCGCCCTACCCCGAGACCCAGGCCTACGTCCAGGCCATCGAAGCGCTGGCCAACAAACTCGCCGGACCACCGCCGCCCGTCGCCGACGGTCCGGCTCCCGCCGCCCTGGTCGCCGCCAACGCCCCGGTCGCCGCCAAGGCCATTGAGTTCGCCCAGACCAAGCTCGGCCTGCCCTATGAGTGGGGCGGCGCCGGTCCGCTGTACGACTGCTCCGGGCTCACCCAAGCCGCCTACGCCGCGGCCGGCGTGTCCCTGCCCCGCAGCTCAGAGCAGCAGTTCGCCTACGGCCCGCAGGTACCGGTCGGCTCGATCCAGCCCGGTGACCTGATCTACTTTCCGAGCGACGGCACCGCAGCCGCCCCCGGCCACGTCGCGATCTACCTCGGCGGCGGGCAGATGCTCGACGCCCCCCACACCGGGGCCGTCGTCCACATCGGACCATTGTGGGGCACCCCGTCCGGCGCGACCCGGCCGGCGGCGCTGGCAGGACGTTGATGCCCCCCGGCGCGCCACACCCGGGGCGGCTGCTGCTGCACCCCACCGCCATGCGGCAGGCTGTCGTCACGGTTCACCCGTTTGGAGTAATCCCCGGACCGTCTGGCGATCGGCAGGGCATGGCACGCGGCTACACCATCGACCCGATCAGGCTGCGCCTGACCCGGGTCCGCGCCGACCTCACCCAGACCGAGCTCGCCGAGCTGATCGGCGCCACCGGCCCCCAGCTGTCCACCTACGAGCGCGGCCACGCCCAACCGTCGGTCAAGACCATCCAGCGCCTGGCCGCCGCTCTCGACGTCGACCCGGTCGACCTGCTCACCCCCGTCGACCCGGCGCAGGTCACCCTCGCCGACCTGCGCGTGCGCGCCAGCCTCAACCAGGCCGACATCGCCGCCAGCGTCGCGATCAACGACCGCAACTACAGCGCCATCGAACGCGGCGAGCTCGGGCTCACCCCCGCCATGGCCGACCAGCTCGCCGCCGCGCTGCACGTCAAGCCCGGACACGTCATCACCGCCTACCTCAACGCCCGCCGGCAACGCCAGCAACGCGGCGCGCCCGTCGCGCCCCTGCGCGAGAACCACGTCCGCTCCCCCGACGAACCACCCGTCCCGTACCGCAACCGCGGACCACGGCCCTTCACCCCCCCGCCGGGCTACGAGTAGCCCCCTCAGGAGTACCCCATGCCCACCGTCATCGGCGTCCTGGGGTCTGAGGTGCAGCGGTACAGGATCCGGCGCTAGGCGGAAGGCGCGTTGTCCTTGGCCGGCTTGGCTCGGGCGCCGGTGCTGGCTTTGTCGAGGTGGCCGTAGAGGGTGGAGCGGGGGACGCGCAGCAGGTCGGCGATCTGCTGCACGGTGTGCTGGCGGGCGTCGTAGAGCTGTTGTGCGTGCCGGGCCTGAGATGGGCTGAGGGTGGGGCGCCGGCCGCCGGTGCGGCCGCGGGCTCTGGCGGCGGCCAGGCCGTCGCGGGTGTTGGCGATGATGAGCTCGCGTTGGAGTTCGGCCAGGACCGAGAGCATGCCGAACATGGCGCGGCCTTCGGCGGTGGTGGTGTCGATGCCCTGTTCGAGCACCCGCAGCTGGACGCCGCGGTCGCGCAGGGCGGCGCCGAGCGTGACCAGGTGCAGTACGGAGCGGCCGAGCCGGTCCAGGCGGGTCACGACGAGGGTGTCGCCGGCGCGCAGGTGGCGCAAGAGCAGGTCGAACTGTGGACGGCTGGCTTTGGCGCCGCTTGCCCGGTCGAGGTAGACGTCCTCAGCGGCGAAGCCGGCGCGGCTCAGGGCGTCGAGCTGGTGGGCGGGGTTTAACCGACGTTGAATGCCGACGGGCCAGTTTTCGACGTGTGTAGCGGGTGCGCGCGGTCTGGATGGAAGGGTGTCGGCAGAGGTCCACGATCAGCGCCGCACCAATGCCGTAGCTCAGGGCAGTCGTCGGATGCGGCGGCGGTGCTCCTGACCGCGCACCGCTACGCCGCCGCTGGTCAGCAGCATAATCCCGAGGTTGTAGTGGTGCAGATGCTTGCCGCCGATGACAATTCCACCGGAGCCGCCGCCACCCGAGTCCCGGCGCTTCAGCAAGTGGGTAATCGCTCGGGTGGTACCGAACGTCGCCGAGAACGCCGCCCAGGACAGCAGCAGCGCCTGCTCCGAAGGCCCGACCCGCTTGCTGTACATGTCGCGCAGCCGCGAGGGCAGGCTTCCCGCCGACGCCGCCTGGCCCATTGGGCCGGTCTCGTCGTCTCGGTCACTACCCGAAGCCGCTCGATCCTGGCCGCCGTTGGCGGTACTGCCCGAGTCCCCTGGCTGTGCCAGCATTAGCGAGGCCCGCGCCCGGCAAGCGCACGACGTGCTGCCTCCCGGGCCGTCCGCCAACCGCCCAGGCGATGACTTCCGCAGCTGCCAGTATCTTGGTCAGCGCATCCCCAGGTTGCGCCCACATGCGGCGGCCCAGCGTTCTCCCGTGAGAGCACTCCCCCACTATGCTCCAGCCCGGATCGGTCGCTGCAACGAACGCCGTGGACAGAGCACGGGATGGACCCACACATCACCGCTGGCTCCCATCGAGTTGGTCGTCTCCGCTCTCCGTTTTGAGCGACGGCCAGACCGACCCGGCTCTGTAGCCACGCCGGACGTTTTCGGCGGAGATGGGGTCCAACTGCGTGCCAGGGCGACCGTTCAGTAGCTCTGCTGCTGGCCGCCCTGCTGCTGCTCGCCGTAGCCCTCGCCGCCGCCGCCTTGGCCGTAACCCTGGCCGCCCTGCTGCTCGCCGCCGCCCTGGCCGTAACCCTGCTGGCCGTAGCTCTGCTGGCCGTAGCTCTGCTGGCCGGAGGTGTCAAAGGTGGGCTGCTGATCGCCGTAGTTCCCGCCGGGCTGGTAGCCGCCGAACCCGGGCTGCTGCTGGGCGTCGAAGTGCTGCTGGTAACCCCCGTTCTGCAGCTGCTGCGGGTCGACCCCCAGGCCGCTGAGCAGCCCAGCGTGCTGCTCGGGGTCGACCTGGCCCATGCCTTGCAGCTGCTGTGCGGCCTGCTGGTGGTCACCACCGAGCTGGCCGACCAGGTTCATGATCGTACACGGGTCGAAGTTCACGGCGCATTCCCTTCTATCGGTTGCTGGTCGGCTGCTGCACTGACCGTCCATCCCCTGCCCCTGCTTCAGTCGACCCGAACGTCCTGGCCGCCAGCGAGGATCAGCCGCTGCAGGTCGCCCGGGTCGACACGGCCTGGCATCCGCCCGTCGGTGAACAGGTGCACTCCCGCATTCAGGCACGCTTGGTCGACGAGCTGAGAGCAGACCAGAGCGTGCTGGCGGTCCACGACCCGCTCCAGCCACCATTGGCGCAACCCCAGGTCCGCCAGGCCAAGGGCAACAATGTCGACGAACCCTTACGGGGTGCCGAGCAGCGCAAGCGCCGCCGCGGCGACGTCGGCCCCGATGCCGGGGCGTTGCCGTTCCATCTCGGCCAGCAACCTGCCGCCGTACAGGGCACCGGTGTGTTCGCGTCCGGTGATCGCACCGCGCATCTTTGCCTCGATAGTGCCGCCGCCGCCGAGGCACACCCCAGCGTGGTTGACGCGGGAGTGGGGGTGATGAGCCGGATGACGGCCCCGGTGACGTCGCCGGAGCGGAGCACGAAGATGGTCCCGGCTGGTTGCGTCACGGTGCCTCCTCAACGTGGCGGCGAGGGGCCAAGACTCGAGCGGTCCCTAGCTCTTGGGCGACGCCTCCGCTGCCGAGCCATCCTGGTGCAGTGATCGCAAGGCCCGATGTCGGCCAGCGACCCCCCGTGCCATTCAGACAGGACGGAACTTGTCGCACGGTTCAGATCCCCCTCGTGACCTCAGCAGCGGGCACCTGCACCTGGGCGACGCACACGGCCCAGCTGTCCCGCGTGTGAAGATCGGCGGCGCAAGCGGTCCGCCGTTACTCTGACGATGCCGAGCATCCGTCTGGGCCACGCGGGGGTCCAGTGCTTGCGCTGTCGCCTTGAATCGGCATCCTTCGACCGTGAGACCGCTGCGGCCCTGCGCTGCCGAGCGCTTGGAAGCCGGCTACTCCCGAGTGACGACGTAGATGCCGTAGATGACACCGGGGACGTGTCCGCACAGCTGCAGTACGGCGGCGATCAGGACCTTGCTGCTCAGCCCTTTCTTCATCGCCACCGACAGCGGTGGCAGGAACAGGGCGATGAGCACTTCGAGGACTGTCACGGTGACACCTTCCCGGCGGCGGGTGCTGTGCGGGCATCGTGCGCCTGGCCGCCCCTGCTGGCGAGGGCGCCGCGTTCGACTTCGAGCAGCTGCTCGCCGCGGCGCTCGGCGTCGTAGGCCCGGCGACCGCCGCGCAGCCCGAACAGCCGTTTGGCGAACAGCAGGTAGATGACGGCGGCGACGTTGATGACGAACGCGGCGCCGCGGGTGAACGTCAGCCCCTTGAGCAGCTCCCGGACCTCCAGCGGCAAGAACACCGCGGTGGCAACAGCAGCGAAGTACTCCCCCCACCGGGCCAGCAGCCACAGCCCGACCGCTTCGACTGCCTCGATCGCGGCGTAGCCGGCGAGCAGGGCCGCGACAAGGTCCAGGCGTGAGGGTTGGGTTGCCAGGGCGTGCTGCAGCTCGCGGACCAGTGCGAGTTGGTCGACATGGATCCCCGAAGCGCGGAAGGCGGGTAGGTCCCGGGCCAGGGCGTCCTGGATGGAGGTGCGAGCGGACTTGAACCGCAGCACCCCGTAGACCGCCAGGCTCAGCAACAGGGTGCGCAGCACCCGCTCGAGGGCCAGCAGCCGAAGGACGATCGCTGAGCGCAGGGCTTTGCCGCGCAGCACCAGCGGCGCCCGGTCCGCGGGCCCGGAAAGCTTCGGCCGGCCCAGGACGAAGTCACCGCACCGCAGGCACCGCCACACCGTCCCAGCACCAGTGCGGCCCGACAGCCGGTCGGCGAGCTCGGCCTCATCGGGAACGTAAGTGACGTGGCCCCTGCGCCCACAGGTCCGAAGCTCCCACCGCGAGAGCTGCGCGTCCGTCTCATCAGAGGCGGTCACGGCCCTCACCCGGCTGGCCTCTCGAGGCTGGCCAGTCCGCGACCGGCGTCGATCCACATGACCTCATCGTGACAGGGGACAGATCACGGGTCACTGTCACTTCGACCGAGTCACCTCTGTGGTAGTCGAGCGACAGGCCTGCGACCCTGGTGATGGCCAGTGCCGTCCGGATGCATCAGAGCCTTCTGAACGCCCCTGCCGTTGCGAGCAATGAGGCCGCTAGATTCGCATCGCCGGTACTAGAAGTTGGCGACACGCCGACCGATGTCACTACTTCTAGTACCCGTCAGTGCAACCCTGCCAGGCATGAACAAGCCGACCGGGCGGCGCTACGGGAGTCCTCAGTTGGATGAGCGGCAGCCGCAAGCCGTCAACGGGCGCGTCAAGTTAGTTGGCTACGTGGACGTTGCCACGCACGCTCGTGCCAAGGCAGCGGCGTACGCCGGCGGAATGAGTCTCGGCTTATATCTAACTCGGCTCCTCGAGCAAGACAAGCTCGACGAGCACGGGCGTCCGCTCTGGGCGGCGCCTGTGCCAGAAGGCGAGGAGCTTCCGCTCGCCATGTAGCCAACAACCGGGCCGGTCATCTGGTTGGTCCGGACATAACGAAGCCCCACACCCCAAGTCACTTTGGCCGGCGATTTGGGTGCAGGGCTTCGTCGAGTACCTCAAGGAGGAACCATACCCCCCGCCGACTGGCGGGTCACGCATGTCCGGAGCCGGCGAGCTTTGGCGTGTCGTGACCTGCAACTGAGTCCTGCGCGTAGCCGGCGCCGCCTGCGGCGGTGACCCGCCCGGCGGCCGGTCCCGGCCGCCCCCTGTCCCGGTCCGAGGCGTGGGAGCTGACCCGTGCGGTCAGCCCCCGCCCGCTGGTGCGGGTGGCCGATGTCGACGCCTACGGCAAGGCGGTGAACACCTACACCCGCCGGGCCCGCACCGCCGGCGACCGGCCGGACGCGCCGTGGGCGGTGTACCTGACCGACCAGGCCGGCAGCTTCCGGCTGCTGGCGTTCGACTTCGACGCCGCCAAGGGCGACCCCGCCGCCGACGCCGCCACCCTGTGCGGCTGGCTGGACCACGCCGAGCTCCCCCACCTGCTGACCCGCTCCGGGCCGTCCGGCGGCCGGCACGTCTGGATCGCCCTCGCCGAAGCCGTCGGCGCCGCCGTGGTCGACACGCTGGCCCGGCTGGCCCGGGCCCGGCTGCCCAGTCTGGACATCGCGCCGCTCTGCAACCCAGTGACCGGCTGCGTCCGCCCCCCGGGCTCCCCGCATCGGGCCGGCGGCAGCTCGACGGTCCTGGCGGGTGACCCGGCTGCACTGACTGTCCCGACGGTGACCGCAGCCGACGTGGCCCGGCTGGTGGACACTCTGGCCGCCGGCCACCGGCCCGAACCCCTCGCCCAGCTCGCCGACCCGGGCGCCCCGCTGCCGACCGATGCGGCTGGCCGGCTCTACCTGCCGGGGGTCCGCCGGCAGCTGCCCGCGGGCAGCGTCCAGGCCCTGCAGGTGGACGCCGCCGCGGTGGACGCCAGCACGGTGCTGTGCCGGGTGCTCAATGGCGCCGCGGCTGCCCGGTGGCGCTGCGCCGACATTGCTGTCCTGGTGGACCGCTCCCCCGGCCTGGAGCATGTCCGCTCCCAGGGCCAGGGACCGGGTGTGCCGCGCCGGGTCCGCAGCCCGGGCGAGTCCCGGGCGGTGCTGGCCCGCCAGTGGGACCGGGCGGTGCGCTGGGTCGCCACCCACCCCCGCGCCAGCAACCTCGAGGACCCGACGTTCGAGCCCCGCGCCGCCGCCCTCGCCCACCTCGTCGAGCAGGTCCAGACCCGCGCCGACGCGGCGCCGGGCAGGTGGGCCGGTCCGGGCGGGCCGGCGGACCGCCGGGTGCTGGACGCGCTGTGCGTCCTGTCCCTGCACGCGATGAGCGCCGTCGTGGAGGCCGACATCCGGCGCCTGGGGCTGGTCTGCGGCATCGGCCGGGAGACCGCCCGCACCGCGCTGCTGCGGCTGGCAAGGGACGGCTGGGTCACCCGCCACGCCCCCGCCGACGGCCCCCGGTCCGCCTCGTGGATCTTGAATGAGGGGTTGTCCACAGTTGCGGACGTACTAGGCCGGTCACAAGCGGCCCCGCGCCCCCATGGAACGGGTAGCGCCGAACGAACCCGGTGGCTCACGCTGCTGCGTACCCGGCTGGGCGCCGTGGCCCACGACGTGTTCACTCCCGCCGGCGGGCTGGGTCATGCCACTGGCCAGCTTTACGCCACCCTCACCAGCCAGCCTGCTTCTTCCAGCCAGCTTGCCCGCCAACTGGGCACCTCCCTCGAGGACACCGGCATTCGGCTTGGACTACTTCGAGCCGCACGCCTGGCTCGGCGTACTTCGAAAGGGTGGTTTGTGGTTCGAGCCGACCGGCGCGACGCAGCCGCCGTCCGGCTCGGGGTCGCCGGACGCCTTGCTGGCCGGGCCCGGCGCTACGCCCTCGAGCGTGAGGCGTTCGCCTGGTGGACAGATGAGCTCAGCTGGATGCACGCTCCCCGCCGCAGCGCCGCCAGCCGGCGCCCCGGCCTGGGTCAGCTAGTCGTACTCGACCCCGACACTCCCCCGGCTTGGCCGGCGCACCCCCGTCGCAGTGACGGCCGCGCCGACTTCGCCGCCTCCCGCCGGGTGTTGGCCAACGGGGCCGTGCATCAGTCCTCCCGACTCCAGCAGCCCGCCATCGCCCGCAGCCGGCGGGAAGCGGCGTGACCTGTGCGGCCGTGTTGGGCGAACCAAAGCACGAGTTGTGGGCCGCGCGCGAGTGGCCGCGGGACGGTTTCGCCGCTCGGTCCGGGTGGGTTCCGGCGCCGGAGGACGTTCTAGACGATCCGGCGCCGTCGGCCGACGAGTAGGCCGCGAGGTCGCCGATGAGCACCAGCGGCCGGCTGGCTACGTGAACCCGGTCGGGGAGATGCCTGCGCGGTCGGACCGCCGAAGACGGTGCCGGTCCACCACTTGCACTCCCCCACGTGCAATACACGTCCTGCCGCGCAGCCACCCGCTACCGGAGAGTCGCCCGCAACGGACTGCCGCAGCCGCAGCCACCGAGCCGGCAACACTTCCCCGTTCAGGTCAGCCCCGTGATGGTGAGCCAGTCGACCGGTGGCGACGTCAGGCCCCCGCCGTTTCCACCGATGGATGCACTGAAACTCGTGGAGTTCACGGACGGGTCTCAGCCGGGCTCCGCGTCCAATCTGATCGAAATTCGGCCTTCATCCTGCTGGCCTGTTCAGCTTCGCGGGCGGCCTCTGCGGATCCGGCCGGCGTCATCCTCGGCGAACATGGTCACAATGCCGTCGTAACCATGGCGCTCGACGAGCTCGGTCAGGGCTAGGCGCAACACGGCGCTGGAGGTCAGGTCGATGTCCCCGAGCACTGCTCGCTTCCGCAGCTCACTTAGGTGGTCGTCGGCGGCTTCGTCTAGATGCACCTGGGTGGCTCGCACACGACTTCGTCGTCGATGCGGCGGCTCTGGGGCCGGCTCGAGTGCAGCCGGTGCCGGAGGCGGCTCTACAGCCTTCAGGGGCGGTGGAGCCGGCAACAGATGAGCGGACGCTGGTTCCGAGGATGCAGAATCCTGGGCGACGACGGGTACAGGACCTTGCTCTGCTTTGGGGTGCCGGGCCGGCGGTAGCCGTCGTTTGCCTACCGTGGCTCGCGCTCGCCGCTGCTCGAGAGCGTCGAGGCCGTCAGCCGGTGTCATAGGTCCTCACCGACTCGGCGACGCCGTGTAGCTCGTCCGCGTAACGAGCGAGGCGTGCGGGGGTGGGATCTAGCGAGGTGACGGCCATTCGCTGCTGCCGATTAGGCAGAGCCGCGGAGTTGGACACGGGCGGAGCCACCTGGACCTGCCAACGCTCCGCCAGCTCGCGCAGCCGACGCACCGCGATCGCGGGCGGCACAGACGCAACCATGTTCGGGACCACCATGATCGGGTAATCGGCAGCTTCTTCCAGCATGCCTTCCAGGGCGTTGAGGCTGTTGGTGGCCAACTGAACTGGCACGAGCACGAGCGAGGCGGCATTCATGGCGCCGAAGGTCGACGGCACGCCCCCGGGATGAGTGTCGACGACGACCCAGGATCGCCCCCACTCCCCCGTCCACTTCTCCAAAGCGGTGGCGATGTCCTCGTCAGATGGCTGAGCGACCGCGAACTCGGGGTGGCTTGGAACGAGATCCGCCTTACCGCGACCTCGCAGCAACTTCGGGGTCCGCTGGTTCGTCAGTGCCTCGAGCAGCGGTGCTCGGCTGCGGTCTTCATGGCGGTAACCCCATCGCCTAGTCGCTCCCCCACGGTCCCAATCGAGATCGACGAGCGGTGCATCGAGCAGGTACGCGAGTTCCAAGGCCAGGGTGGTCTTCCCTACCCCGCCCTTGTAGGCGGCCACAGTAACGATCTTCGGCACCGGATCAGTATCGCGGCAAGTAGCAGCACTCGCGTGCAACCGCAGCAGCTCGGCGTGTCGATCAGTGGCTAAATACTCAGCTGCCAGCCGAACGGTACACCGACGGAGCAACTCCGGTACCGGAAAACCACAATATTCCAATATTGTCGCCCTTACCCGGTGATCCTCATCTGCACACAGTGGCCGTCGGTCCTGCATGGCGCGAGCCGCGCAGGGCCACGAGGCCACGCTATGGGCCACCCCCGTTTTGCGGGCGCCTGGCTGTCAGGTGGCACGCCAGTGACGTAGTACGCACAGTAACAACCAACCGCAATACTGTGGCACCCCAATATTGGGGGTGCTGCACTTCGCCGCACCTCGCCTGACCAGACGCTCAGCCAGGTGCGAGCCAAGAAACTGTCCGGTCCGCCCGTCACCACTCGGCGCAGGGTGGCGAGACGCGGTAGCCGCCAGCGCCTGGGCTGTGAGCCTCCGGCGTTGGTCAAGTAGGTCGGTCAGCTTCGAGTAGGCGGTGCCGATCTCGGTACCGAAGGCGACCCGGTCCCAGCGCTTGGACAATGTGGGTCGTTGCGGTGCCACCCGGGTCAGGGGAGAGGTCTCGAGCGGGAAGTCAAGGTAGAACGTTCCTCGGCCGCCAGGTCACCCCTCGCGAAGGACTCCATCCCATGAGCAGCCCTACCCCGCCGGACCCGATCACCCCAACACGCGGTCCCGCGCTGGGCGATCGCACGCACCACGTCGCCCACCCGCGACGACGCGCCGACATAAGGCGCGAGACGACCGGTAGCCGAACCCGCCTGACCCACGATTGCCGGGTGGATGGCCGTCACCTTCGGCGCTGTCCACATCGTCGTCGTCCCTGCGACGGCGGGAAAATCTGTCGCAGGTGTGGGCGGACGGCTGGTGGAACGCCTTTACCCTTGACAAGCCGACCACACTCGCCGAGGCCGAGCGTGCGGTGACGTTCTGGCAGACGCTGGGCAGCTTCGGGGTTCCGATGCTGGCGCTCGGTGGCCATGTGGCGTGGTCGGCCCACCGGCGTCGCCGGGTACCGGGATGGCTCGGCGGGATCGTCCTGGCCCGGGCCTGCCGTTCGTTACCGCGCTGTCGGCGTCCCCCGGCTGGGTGATTCCCGTTGTCGGCGGCCTGATCGTTGCCGGTGACACGGGTGGTTGGGAGCCGAAGCCTGGGGCCGGGGGAGGAGCCGATGGCGGAAGGCGGCCGAGCTGAACTGGCGCTCGGTCACAACGCGCCAGATCGGCCCCTCCGCCCGGCGGGCCCACCTATCTGCGTTCCAGCGACCAGGCTGGCGACGAAGCACACGGCCACCACGGCGCACTGCCCAAGCAGTAGGCGGGGTCTGAAGTGCAGCGGTACAGGATCCGGCGGTAGCGAGCGGGCAGGCTCGCAGGTTGATCCCGTGCTGGTGGAGTTCCTCAGCGACGAGCAGGCGGCGGCTTACGGCCGGTTCGACGGGAGCTGGCGTCGGCGGAGCTGCCCTCGATGGCCGAACCGCGCACCGCCTACGCGGGGCGCAGCTGGCCGACGCGGCTGAAAATGGTCGGAGTTGGTCTCGGAATCTCACTGATCCTCTGCTCCCCGGCGCATCGGTGCCCAGGGACGTGCATCGTCGCCGTCAACGACCCCGACTTCTCCGGCCGTCGAACCGTCGCCATCAGCAGGCAGGACTCGTCGACCCGGGCGAACGTTGTTGTTCAGGCGCTCCGCGCCGAGGGAGATCATCTGAACCGCACTTTCACTCCTGACAACCCGGCGCGACAAGCCCGTATGCGTGAGGCCGGGGTCGACGCCCGTGCAGGACCCTCAGATCTACTTGACCCTCTGCCGACACCCTTCCGTCCAGACCGCGCGCACCCGCTCCACACGTCGAGAACTGGCGTCGGCAATCAACGTCGGCAAACCCCGCCCTACCCCTACTGTCGACACCATGCTGCTCGGGTACGCACGCGTCTCCACCGACGAGCAGAACCCCGCCCACCAGCTCG
>JAABUP010001846.1_pt1 | contig 43251 bp, 50 predicted proteins | sample 5559201 | NCBI WGS metagenome assembly JAABUP01 (sample SAMN10711887, study PRJNA513373) | rock metagenome | isolation source: Antarctica rocks | place: Antarctica
TCAAGTACAGCAAATGCACTCTTCGATACAGCCATTTTAAAATGGCTGTTTCGAAGAGTGCATTTGCTGTACTTGAACACCAACACTTTCTTAAGTTGAAAGCCCACAGATTTGTGTCAGGATGTCAAGCACACTTGTTTGTTCCATTGAGGCTTGAGCAACTTGCAACCTATTAGCATCGTTATAGCTTTATGTATAAGCGCAAGCCAGCAGGTGAGGCTGTGTGACGATAAATGCCTCACTTGATAGGCTGTGGTCACACCTGCTGCACATCATATGAACGCACTTAACCCATCAGGGCAAGCATTTAGGAGAGTTGCAGCGAGCTTGCATGTCTAGTGACAGGCCTCCTTTGGGAGCCATTCATCACATGTGGAGTCAGAGCTGGTCAGTAAGCCTTGGCATAGCCCAGCTCAGAAACTAAATGCGATGATCGGCTTACTAAAAGAGACTTGTCACTAGACTCGCAAGCTAGTAAAGCAAGTTCATTGTGTTGTTCTGGCATTGGTCGTTTCAAAGCCTGCCTGCCAGCTGGCTCTAGTGAGCATGCCAGTTTGGCATTACAAAAACACACAATGACCAGTTGGGGTATCTATACAGTGTCTCAGCACCACAATGATGTGAAGCTGCCAGTGATAAGGCAACTCATATGGTTGCAAGTCCTGCATCATGACAGGGGCCATGTGTATAGCATTGACAGGGGCCATGTGTATAGCATTAATGCGTGCGCACATATGACATGATTGCTGATGCACAAGGTCCGGTGTGACTCAAGGTCAGCAGTCTGATTGCTGCGTTGGTACAAGAACGTGATGTACTGCAACACTGCCCTGGTCATGATGCACGATCTGCATGTTGCTGTGTATGAACCGCATGGACATCATGCACACTCAAGGTCATACAGGACCTCCAGGAGGCACCGTGGTTTGAACAAATTTGTGTGAACAGGAAACTGGCAAAGCAGAGAGTTTGCTGTTTGCAACCAAGGCTACTAGGCTAGTTGCATGATGAGATCCTGAAAAGCGATGACAATCCACAGCTGCTGTAGCGTACAGCTCCATCATATCCACAGTGTGTGGCAGATGTCTACTGATAGCAATAGACAGTCATGCTTTGCAGCATCTTGTCATGCAATGAGACTGCGTTGCCAAAAGCGTCTTCAGCTACTTGCCTGAGCGTTGTCTATGTGCACAAAGGAATGCATGGCGGAACATTGTTCAATACTGATTGTGCTGCATCTTGCATAGCTGTCAAGCTTGTGGTCTATGGCGGTTCTGTGTGACTGTTCTTCCCAAAACATGTTCGAGGTAAAGTGGTAAGACAGCTTGATGCATAAAATGCAGATGAGAAGCACATCACAGAGCTGCAGGGCAGTGCATCTGGAATATTTCCAAATAAGCGTGGAATATTAACACCAGTTCTTGCCTAATGTCAAATGAGCTCAAGGGTCGACCCAAACAAGCTGGTGCAGTGTGATAAGCTTGTGTATTGGCTAGCTGCAAAGCTTGAATGACATTACCTATCTTGTTGATGCTTGACATGATTCCAGGCCTATCCAGGCACGACGCCATAGGCATGCACGAGGTTACTCTTGAGAGGCATGAGCTGCTTCAAGGGCATGCTCTGTTACTGTGCCCTCTCCAGCACAACAGCCAGGCCAGCTTGCATTGTTCCCTATCTCTTGCCTATCTCTATCTCTTGGGCGCCATAACTGCAGAAAAGCAGTTGTTGAGTGACAAGAGCAGCTTGTGTGAATACGCAAGGAAGCAAAGTCAAGACGGTGCAGTTATTTGGCAGTCAACCTTACAGCTTGAAGTTAGTACATGCAGCACATTTCAATGAACATGTACATGAGGGTATACCCTACACCCTAACAACTATATAGGCAATCCTTGCAGAGTAGGCTTTGAGTACTAAGTACAAGTCCTCAGGGATACATGTGACTGCATTTAAAGGTTTGCAGCGCGTTGATGAGTTACATTGCAACATCTGTATTTGCAACTTGGCACTTTGCAATATGTGCTGAAAGGATGTGCAAGACCACAGAAGTGTGCCAGAAAGGACCACAGGCAGGCTTCATGGTGACTCAACATTGTGTGTGCTAGTTATGAGTCTGTGAAGTTGCAAGCCACATCATATAATGCATGTTTCATAATCCCTGTCTGCCTTGATTGAGTCACGACAGCAAATCCCCAACCCCTTAGGGTAGGCCAGAAAATGGGTTGGCTGTCTAATTCTATCAGATCCATTGGACATCAGTATGTTTGGCTTTGCAAGCTAATGCGGACAAATCCTCCAGACCATACTAATTGCTGACTCTTAGTTTACCTTGGAGTACATGTTTGCATTATGTGTAATATACATACGACCAAATACGGCGGTATGCCAAGTTGTCCTTGATGTCCACAAGTGCATAGGATGCTTGCCCATTTGGCGCTAAACAAGCCCATCACGAATTCTTGAACACAATTCAACTCATATCCTGATGCAGATGACATCATGTGTCACCATGTTGCCGTAAGGTTTCAGGCTAGCCATCAAGTGCTCTGCATATACGCATAGAAGAGACCTGGAAAGAAATTCCTCTTGTTTGCAGAGTAGCTTGCTGGCTTGTGGAGAAACGATCAGGGACAAAAGCATGGTGGCTATAGCCCTTGCTGTGCTTGTGCTCATTGCTAAAAAGGAGTATCATGGAGAGAAGCAAATGCTGAACATATGTCTCTCCCAACGAGTCATCCCTGCTAGCAACGGCACTGCAGTTCTCAAGCAAAGTGTAGTGTCCAGCTTTTTCCAGAAAAGGATGTCCTGTATTCAGCGCCATATGCACTGCTGATGAAACCCCCGTGAAAATTTAACTTTAATCAGCTTGAAGCAACGTCTGCCCAGCATAACACACACATAGCCTACTATCAGGTCCTATCACTCAGTTCATCTTATACAGGGCGTCAATACCTTTGTTGGTCTGAAGCTGTCTTTCTGCATGAAGCAGGATTGTTGCAGGTGGTGTCTAGACTGTCAACCGAAAGGTTTAGGGCTTTTAGTGCTATTAGTGCTTTTAGGGTTTTAATGGTCATACATGTGTACATTGTGCAGATTCCTTCTGCAAGAAAATATTGTCAAGCTGTCAAGCAACAAAGTTATGTATGCTAGCGCTCCTCTATGATCTAGCTCAACAACATGAATCAAGCAAGCTTGCCTTAAAAGCCCAGATGTGTCTAGGTGTGTGTCTTGCCGTGTAAATTGCCTGGGAGCTTGATGATAACAACAACAGTTTGACAAGCCTTGTCAAACTGTTATTTTTATCATCAAGCTCCTAGGCATTTTACACAGCTTAGCCCTGTTGATGATGGCATCATGGTGCTTGTGATGCATGATGCATGCATTAGTGAATGGATGGCCAGATAGATGCATATTCTTTCGCTAGAATACGTCCCTATGTCCCAACAATTGACTAGTCAGTTCTGTCTTTTCAGCCAGTTGTAGAGCCTGCTGCTCTACACATGGCTGAGAAGATACAACTGCCTAGTCAATTGTCTATTGAGAACCTAGACATTTCAAGGTTTCTTATGCTATCTGCTTGTTTGCTACTACCCCGTTTTCCATTCTGGGCTCGACAGGGACAGTGCCGACATGCCTTAACATGGCACATGCTCCATGTGATGCATCATATGTGTCTGGCAGAAAGCTTCTGCAGGACATTAAAACTATTGATTGATTGATTGATTGATTGATTGATTGATTGATTGATTGATTGATTGATTGATTGATTGATTGATTGATTGATTGATTGATTGATTGATTGATTGATTGATTGATTGATCGATCTGTCCGTGTCCACATGTGTGGTGGGTTGCACATAATCTCTACACTGCTTTGAGTTGCTATGTTTCTGCTGCATTTTAGAAGCAGGCAACTTCTAGCTCCGTTGGGCCAAATTTAGTAGCGCCGCACGGTGCCTTATGCAGAAGAGCTTAGGAGTTCATGCCATGCTGACAAACAAATGTGGTTGATGCCCAGCACATTATACAAATATAGTTGATTGCACTTCAGCAGGCCAGCCCTTTGAGGTTGCCCTGTCAAGCCCTCTTTGTTGGCAAGCAGCGGGTTAAGAAGGCAGCTGCAGCGTTATGTGAAACAATCGCCATGTGCTTGCAATCATGTGCTTGCAGTCCCAGACATGTTTGCTTTGTCATTGGATCATTTGAGCTTGAAAGTCTGAGGCTCAGATCGTCTAGGGTAGTTTTGCTACATACATTGCGTTTAGGTCTGATGAACATTCTGTGTGGTTGCCGATTCATGAAGCATGTTGCAGTGGACTAAAGGAAACTGCCTGTCATGTCAGTCAGTCACCAATGTCAGCTGCATCGGCTGTCAAAGCATACCGCTGTGGGATGCTGGCGCTTGTCTAAGTAATCAGGAACAGCTTGCTTGCTTGCTTATCCACTGGAGACTATACAACTGAGCTTGGCATGTGCTTTTGCTCACGTGTAGCCTCAACATCATTACGCGACTCAGCGTAGTGACTCAGCGTAGTGACTCAGCGTAGCGACTCAGCGTAGTGATGTTGAGGCTACACGTGAGCGCAGCACTGGATCACTTGTGCGTGATCCAGTGCTGTGCACAAGCCCATGGAGGAAAAGACAAGATCATTATTGTCTTTTCTTATGGTCACTTGTGCAAGCAACAACACCACCCATTTTGAGGCAGCAGACACTCGCAACAATCTCTTCCCATGCAATTGAACGGTGTGCTGCCTTTGGACTTGCATGCCTAGCTTGTACGCCGCTGCAAGCAGAAGCGCTGTCTATGAAGACCATGATGATCGACACCTTGTCCTACTTAGCCTCCTCCTTCACAGCACTAATGTCTTTGTTGTCAGAAGAAGACTTGTCCTTGATGTGTTGCACAAGACATCAAGGGGGTCTCTGTTTCTGGCCACACTGAGAAAAGAAAAGACGACACCTTTCGGCGTCAATTTAATGAGAAGCCAAGTATTGTATCGGGCTGGCCACACTGACAATGGTACCACAGAGGAGGACAGTTACCAGGACAAGCCTGTCTGGAAGAGAGCGCACAAGAGCTAACTCTGCTGTCACATAGGCATACATAAATGCTGCAGCCATGTCCAAATGCCATTGAAATTGCCGATGCCGTTGATTGGCCCTGAGAACAGCTGTGCAGTTTTATTCATACCTGCTGGTGCCTGGGCAAATGAGTCTGTGAGCTCTATATGGCACTTCAAATCTGTGATCATGCTGTTGCCTCACATTGGTTTTAGCCTTGCCAACATTGTGCAGATTGACACAGGTGTTGCAAATGCCAAGGCCAACAAAGTTGTTGAGGAAACAGCCGAGGCCAATACATGTGTTTAAACAAATTTGTTTGTCTGCCGCCGCTGCTTGCTTGGTCTTTGCATCAGCAGCAGCTGTGTCAGCCTGTACAGCTAGGCCTGGACAAACAGCTGCTTCCTCCAAGGAGGCTTCTGAGTGCCCGGCTGAGGCTACAATGACCCACCTTTGTGCAGCCGTGTTTTGCTCGACTGGATCACCGGGCAAAGCTGCCTCCACGGGATTTGGCAATGTTGATTGCGGGACTCAGTCAACAGTGCAAACCCTTTGCAGGCAGCCTCCACAAATCCATGATGTAATTACTGGCCTGACCTTCCTACTTTGTACAGACAAGCTGCATGGCTTGCAACTGCCGCCACATGGCTTGCATTCAAGCTGTTGCCGCAGCACACTCACCATGTGCCTGGCTGATTGAGCATGTTACGGCTACAGAGCAGATGCAAGCCTTTGCCTGAGCTGGCACTCTCTTGAGCACATGTGTAGTTCGCTCAAGAAAGTGCTAGCTCAGCCAAAGGCTTGAGACAAAAAAAATGTTTCAGAGCTACCTGCGTGCTCGGGAACTGCTAGCCTATCCAATTCACAGTTAAAGTCTATGTGCTGCCAAAGGAGTTCAGAGGCATGCATGCAGAGTCTTTATTGGAGTCTCAATGCATGCCAGTGTACTCCTTTGGCAACACATACAGATAGTCATGATTGAGTGTAGCAGCTCAGCACAACTACATGCCGCTGAGCTGAGTCGCTGGCCTCTTGAAGGCCAAGCGTAATGTCCTTGCAATGCAGTTGAGATATTCTTGGACATAGGTTGGTGACTCGTGACAGGTGAAAAATATCAGTGTCCAATGACTGGGCTGCTGCCAAACTAACTCTGCAAGAAGTCTTGCTTACATGTGCAAATTGGGGCCCGATTATTGGGCAGCATCAGCCCAACCAATAGAAGTTGCATTGTTAAGCAGTTGAGCATAAAGAGGTGACCTTAAACAGATCCAGCAGTGCAGGTAGTGTGAGTGTGAGTGTGAGTGAAAATGTGTGTGCACGGGCAGCCACAGTCTCAGCAAGCTGTTATTGAAGATTAGCATGATGCTGAAAGCTGTTGCACACCCAAAACCAAGCGGGCTGAAGGCACTGATAGCACTGGCCGACTCTCATTGGATTGATGCGTTTGATAATACCCCCATCCTTTCAGTGAATATGCAGGCTTTGTCTGCTGCACCAATCCATTCAAAGTTTGCCAACGCTAACAGTGCCTTCACCCCTCTCATAGTCTTTGACTGTGCGGCGACTGCCACTATCACGCTGAAGTTCAATACCACCCGACAAGCGCGACCCTCCAGTCAGTCCAGTCAAGGAAGCTGCAGTCAACAACAGCAAACGGCACAAGGTGGCATACACATGGTGCAAAAGTTATGTCATCACAGAAAGACGGTGATGAGAAAGGCAAGGCGTATACGACGAATGGCTTGAGGTGAGAAAGGATGGATTACTAGGAGGCTGGATTACTAGGAGGCAAAAGAGGCCAGGCTTGAGGTGAGAGTAGGATCTCCCAATAAATAGTACTCCGCAGGGAAGCCCAGTATACCTCACCCTCGGGCTTTTGCTTAGTTGTTGCTAAAAGGCATGGTCTTTTTTTCCCTTTCTGGTGCAAGATTTGAGAATGTGCCATGGACGTCCAGACCACTCCCGAGCATTGTACCAAGACAGTGCTCAACAATGGTTTGAGTGTCCATGGCAAACCTTTTGCGAATTATTCATGAACCCACTGCTTGGCATGCACAACAACTGTCCCTTCACCTTGAACAGGATCTGGAAAACAAAACACAAAACAGCCTCACCACTGAAGTAGCACAGATCAAGGATCTGATAGCTATGCAAGACACAGTGGCAGGATGTATGCATTGCTTCGTGTAAGCAGACAAGAGTCAGACACATGGGCGTTTTCCTTTTTCTGAAGTTTGCTGACAAGATGTTTCAAAGCGTTGACAATCTTCGATATCAGTGGACACCTGCTGCAGCTTACAGTATGCGTTGCAGCTTACTCTCACATACTGCAGTATGTGGCAGGTGTCCGTTCATAGCAGAAGATCAATGTCATGCAGCATCTTGTCTTGTGACCAACTTGCATTGCAAAAGGCTACTTCTCGGCTGTGTCGTGCCTCATGTACACTCAACGTCAAGCGTGGCTGTCTTGATTGAGACCAAGTCACGCAGGGCACCTTTTGCCTTCACATTTCTGCCTAATGCTTGGCATGTTTGCATACCTGGCTGATTTGTGTATTTCAGCTTGACTGCACTTAACCAGCAAGCAGCAGCATGGTGTCCATCTTGCCAACTGGATGTCACCAGGGCAGATGTCTGCCATGACATCCAGCAAGGAAGACTTCTGCCATGCTGCTGTTCTGTTCTGATGACTAAGTCGGCCAAGCAGCACATGTAACCCTGTACCGCTTACTAAGCCTAATAAGTACATAAAGCTGTTTAAATTCACAAATACTGCTAACAGTAACCTGAAAAGTCTAATCAGTTCCAGAATGTGGAGGAATTGGCTGAGGGTTACATATAGCCAAACACTGCATGTGTATCCTATAAGCCATGTGCATTCTTGCTGCTTGTACGAAGAAAGCTGTCAATGTTGCATGATAACTTCATCTGGTGTGCCGACATTCCACCAGGTGGAGCTAAAAGGCAAAATCGACAGATGCTTACATGATAAAGAGTCTGCAACCTGCTGTGAGCTGTCCGTATGTCCTGTCGTAGCACTTGCCTGATACAACACTATTGCATTTCAAGCAAGCTGCCATGTGCCTTCACCTTTGTCAGGTTTTAGGAAGAGCAATGACACTGAAGTGCCATAGACGACCACTTTGATAGATATGCAACATACAGTGTAGTCTTCTAGTCTTGTCATGCATTGCTTAAGGTAGAAGGACCATATCGAATTGGACACCTACCAGGCAAAGCAAAGATTCTTGACTTCATGAGTTCATTCATGAAAGTGCCTCTTGCAATGCAGGTTGCTTGCATGACAAGATGCAGGAGACTGGCAATGTTTGCGGTCATGCGACCAGCTCGCACTCAAACAAGCAGCTTCTTTGCTTTGCTTGAAAATTGTCGGTTTGCATAACCGATGTGCCGCTTGGAGGCTCAGAGCGTGCTTCTACCACGGCAAGGTGTTCTTCCAATCAGATCCAATCAGACTGCTAACAGGGCTCATGCACAATCTTAAGTAGGCATAAAACCCTGTCAGCACTCTGATTCAATCTGATTGAAGGCGTATTGTGCCCTAATACAAGCACGCATTGCTCTGCAGTACTGCCCCAGTCATGAGAAACAGTATGTACCCCACATGGGCTGCCTGGGCACTTACAGCTTCATTGTGGTGTTTGCACACTGGATAAATGCCGCAAAGGGGTGTACACAACATTGTGGGTTTGTCCGACGAGTTTGTCAGTTGGTTTGTCAGACGGTCTACTGCTGAAATGGCATGCTACCAGAACCTTGCAGCCAGTCAGGTCTCAAATAGACATAATCCACAACATTCTCTTGATGTAGCTTTCCCTGAACTGTGTATGATTGTCTTACTTGAGCCCAAGTGCAACCTGGTGTCTACAGATTGCATCATGCAGTGCTCCGTCTGCCTTGCCGTCTTTTACATGGCCAGGCAAAAGGCGCATTGCATGGCTGGGTCTGCATGGACAAATAACAAGAAGTGTGTCCCTCATGGCTTTAGCATGTTTGCATGTCTGGCTGTTTGTTGAGTCTTGCTTGGCCGGGTTCACAGGGCAACAAGCAACATCACGGCACCCATGCCATACCTGACTGATATTGTTTGCACAATATGGCATGACTGTTACATTATCCAAGAAGAAAGACGGGTGCCATGATGTTGCTTGCTGGCCTCCAAGTCCGGGCAAGCAAGACTAAACACACATCATACAGCTTCAAATCTGGGGCCTCAATGCAAGAGAGCGCACCACTAGAGCAGATGCCTGCCATTCTATAGAGATATGTGTCCTTGGGATGTAGGAAATTTGCTTGTTAGTTGGAAGACACGAGCGCAATATTGAGAGCTATTTCTGTGGCTGAATACATCCGTGATGTTCCTTGTTATGTCTGTCTTGCAACTAACAAGCCCAGGCTCAGCTTCCTGTGCAACAGTTCTTTACTATCAGTGCAGTAAGCCTGCTAATTGCACAAAGCCATTGCTGAATGTTGTTATACAATATATTGTAGGCAGTGCCAGTGGTAAGCTGGGTAGCCTCATCAGTCTCAGACTGTGAAGGAATTGGTTGTATCAGGCATGGTCACATGGGGTCGAACTGATGTTCACCGATGTGGTTGTACGTCCTTTGTGCTGTTAGACTTGCGCCATTTGTAGAGGAGAAGAGCCCAGGCTTGCCATTAGATGTCTATCACATTGCTCATGATCAATGGGAAGTCAGGTAGCTCACCTGGTCAGAGCACCCAATGATGAGTTGTTGATCTGCCACAACGCTCACAAAGCTCCAATTGCCATTGCCAGGTCAGGTGAGTCATATCCACCAGCTGATCAGCATATGCTGCACAACATAAGCCCGTGTAAAGGAGTGTTGTACAACAAATGTAACATGGCAAGGTTTTGTCAGAGTGTGCAGAAACACGCAAGGAGCATATCAGCATGTTGAACAATGACAAGGGTTGCAAGACCTTTGGAGCCCTGTGCTGTTACATGCCAGCCCATTTCCTACCTGCTTAGGGATGCTTGCAATTGCTCTCAAAATTTAGCTAGAAGGCACCAAACAAAATCGACATGGCAAGAGTCCTCTTTTCCTCGTGCTACAAGGCCACAGAATCTTACTCAACATGAGTGCTGGAAGCAACAACACAAAGACTGATTTTACTCAACATGGGTGTTGGAAGCAAAACCATGAAGAGGGTGCTAGCTGCTGAGCTATTGTTACCTCATGCTGTGATCAAGCTGGCTTCACATCACAAACAACATTGGTCAGCTTATATCAGGCTGTGTTGAAGAGCTTGCAATATCAATCCCTGCATCACAATTCATCCTGAGATAAGAAACTAAATATAGCATCACTGATTTTTGCATTGAGGGTCGTGCAGTGTGCAATGACTCTTGTCAGTTTTGGCAGAAGATGCAGTGTCACCAGTGCGGACTGCACACTGTGTAAGGTTAAGGCAGCAGCAATGCATACAACTTCTACCTTTGACCGGCAATTGTGCCTGAGTCCACTGACCTGAATTGCAGGGAAGGAAGGAACGAAGCTCTGATCAATTTTCCATGTGGGTTTGTCGATTTCCCATGTGGGTTTGTCGATTTCCCATGTGGGTTTGTCAAATGGCAGTCAAAGTTGCAAAGCCAATGAGCCAACAGGCCTTGGTAGGTAGCACCAGCCAGGTGACTAACCGTAGCCAGGTGCAGCCTGTACCAAGACCTACGTCAGCCAAGGCAATGAGGGTCTCATGGGAGACATCGCTACAATGGCACTTGCCTGGTCAAGCATTGCCTGTGCTGTCAATTGCTCTTTGCCTGAACCCATCAAATGAACAAGGTCGATAAGCTCACTGAACCTATATCACACATGAGCTTTGCTGCTATAATGTCTGTTGTCAACAGATCATACTGAGAGCACATGAGATTCAAGTCACGACACGACTGCTCACCTTCGAAGCCCACTCCACAGAGAAGCCCTGCAGACCAATCGCTGACTCACGCGGCCACAAAACAACAAAAGAGCAGGAGACATGTCTCAAGCAAAAGTCATGGTGAATATAAAGCATTTACCCAGAGCTTTCGATGAGCAAGAGTGAAGCTGTCGCAGCGATCGTGCCTTTCCAGTCGCGGTCGGACCATCAGTTGCTGCAGGCAGCGATAAGGCTGATAAGTCAAACTCTGCTGTGAGCACTGCAATGTAAATCCCGAGGCATACATCATGACCGATTTTTTATGGCTTCTTTTACCGTTCCGGAAGCCTTACAAGGTCACCGACATGTGAGTGATCCAGGAGCCAAAGCAGATGCTCTGAACGCCAACGTGATACAAGCTATGCCAGTCGCAAAACTGGTGCCGAAACATGAACGCTTGTAACGAGACAGTACACAGTCGTTCTCTTCCTTGTGATCCTAGGCGCTGCATACTCAGGTCTGGGTCAGACCTTTTTCTTAGTTAGGTCAGACTTGCAAAGCATGTAGTCTTCTTCCACTTGCTGTTAGGTCAACAGGCATGGTTCGCATGAATGAACAGTTGGCTTTTCCAAGAAACATTTCTGCAGGCATGTGACAGTGGGCAGAACCTGCCGATTTATGCCGATTTATTTAGGAAGGGACACACAGAATGAGGAATGACTTTGGTCAGAAGCCAGTACTATCTTGTGGCCTTGATCTCTGCATTGTTGTTGCAATCACGCATGATAGGAACATATGTATGATGCTGGCATTTTCACAGTATTCAGCAAATTTACAATAGACAATCAGGTATCCAGTGTTATATATTACTGAATGCTTTGCCTATAGTAGCTACTGGCTGTATTGTTCAGCTCATCCTGCTCACACATATATGTGCCCAAAGTACAATGACAGTGAACGCCTGCATTGGTGCAGCAAGTAAGGTGCAGATCCTGTGTTCAGACAAATGCTTTGAAGCAATATCAGCAGCATGAATGTGAACATCAGTTCAGCTATAATAAAGCTGCTGCTGGTCAGCGACAAGCATTCACTGTCATTGTCACTCTCAAGTGCTGCAAAAGGAAAACCAACATACAATCTGGTACCTCTATAGACGGTCAGCCTAACAGGTGGGATCAAGTAAAACGACTTTGAATCAACAACTTGGCAAATGAGTAACACCATAAGGTAAGACGGTGCAGCAGCTGATCAACAGACTGACTGGTGCTTCTTGTTGCCAATGTGGTGGTGCTTGGGGTGATCCTTGGGGCGGTAGTTCTGCCTCAGTGACTTCACCTTCTCCTCTGCAGTCCCACACCAATGCGTCTCAGTGGCTTCACCACAAAAGCGCTGGTGTCCATGCAGTATGTATTGTTATGCCAGGGCTCTCAGTACTACATGGAGGGATCGGGAAGAGAGATTTGTTTGCTGCATCTCAGCATTGGTGTTCTGTGTCTTGTAGGGACCGGTACTTGGACCAGTGCAACATCCTTTTGACAATGCCTAGGATGCGTGGTCAGATGCGAGCTGTGCCATCGCAGTTGTTAACTTTGACAGAGCATCAAACTCACCAGAGTAGATGCAGTGGTGATCTAGTCACTCAATGCACTTGCTCATGTACCAAGCTTGTGACAATGCCAATCAGATGCGTGATCAGACATCAGTTGTGACATTGCTGATTTCAGGTTTGACAGAGCATCAAGCTCACCGGAGTAGATGAAGTGGTGGTCTAGCCACTCGATGCACTTGTTCATGTCATTGATCAGGTCTGTGGCCATTTCGTAGGACAAGTCTTCCCTCACCACACACCTCAACATCTTCTGCTTCCTGCAGACATACAGCAATTACTGTGCTGCTTACAGGTTGATATGCTCATAGAGATATCTGGCTTAGTGATGCTACATCTAATTCTGTGCTGTCTGCAAATGAAGATGCGACCAATGCAGACTTGGCTGCCGGATTGATGACCTTGTGCTGATGCTAGGAAGATGGCTAGCATGCCTAAGTACGGCCATGACAACTTACTTAAGACACTGGAGTTAACACACTCTCTTAAGTAAGCTGTCACAGTCGTACTTATGCATGCTAGTCATCTTCTCAGCATCAGGCTGATCAAAAACCTCAACCTGCTGCTGGTTCCTGCCAACAAAACAACACAAAAAGTTTGCAGGCTGATCTTGCAAAGGTGCTTGTGTCTCATTGTGCATGGCATGCAACAGGTCGGCTTTTGGGATTCCAAAACACATGCCACACAACATGCTGGCAGCGCACATAACAAAGACCAATGCAGCACTTGAAAATGCAGCTTGGAGTCATGCGTGTAAGTGTTTGCTTACAAAGCACGCCACACAAGCAGATGAGCACAGCCTTGCACAGCAGATCTGCCAACTCAAAAGGGAAAAGGTCAATGCAGCATGTGTTCACAATCAGAGCAAAACGCATTGTGACAAGTACAAGCTGCCTGATCAATATTCAACGCTGGTCTGCATGATTTACAGCCTGTCTTGTTTCACAGCAGCAAAGCCTGAACGGGAAAGGGGGGGGGGAGTATGGGTGGCGCATGCAAAAGTAAGACTCTTAACAAATGCTTGGGCGCATACATGTGGCAAACCTTTGATGCGCAACACAGTGCATGTGAGTGCGCGGGCAGAGCATTACTCTGCATTCTTGGGCAGGTTGTAAGCAGGCAGCTGCCAGTGAAACTCCTTCATGCGGTCCATGATGTCAAACTCATCATAGGAGAGCTCGTCACCATCCTTGTTCTTGCGGTTGGGCTTCAGGGCAAAGGCTACCACAGGCAGCCCCTTGCCTCCTCCAATTAGGTCAAAGTGCCCTGTAGGACAGACTATGATCAAGCCAAGGGACTGCTGTTAAGCACAGCTCAATCACAAACGGGCTGTGGGGTTAGACCAAACATGCGGCCAGGCATAAGCAAGTAAGCAAGAAAGCAAACCCGTCGAGCATGTGTTCTGACACGTATGGCTCCTGAGCATATCACAAATTTGGGCTGAATATCTCAAATCAGGCAGACAGTAGCCCTAGACAGCCTGGGCGACTTTTTGAGTGATGCCGGAAGACAATGCAACAGGTGTGTACCTGTTGCCAGTATCCCCTTGGCCAGATGCGCTGAAACCTCCATCAAGTTGGTCATGATCTTCTTGTAGCCCTCAAAACCTAGCCTCAGGAACTGCAGAGCAGCTACAAGTGTTCAGGCCCTTGTCGTGTGCTCTTGTCGTGTGCTCTCTTCATGCCATGGAACTTCTTGGCTTACTGCTTTCATGCAGGTTGCCAAGGCAAGCATGGCTACAGTCCTAACCTCTACTTCAGACGTTTGACTGGACACACACAGGGGCGCCTAGCAGCAGCCCAGGGGCAGTATTGGAGGGGGGTTTTGCTGCTTGATTACTCAGTGCTACAGTCTTGACAACCAGCTTCACTGTAGCTTAGGTAAGCAGCTCAGGGCAAGGGTATTTCACACAGTATTGCAGGACCCAAGTGTACACTCTTACATTGAAAGGCACATGGTGCCTCAGCGCTTAGCTTTTACAATATCAAGCAGGGTGGCCACAGCGCAACGCACTTAATGCAACAGACAGCAAGTTGAGTGGACATACCTGGTAGTACTGAGCAACAATCATGTTGGCATTCTTGGAGAAGTTGAGGTTGAGGGATGGCTGGTCAGTGCCCAGGTAGTTCACATGGAAGATGAGACTCTCATCCACACATGACCTGTTACGCCAGATGATCCACCCGACTCCAGGGTACACCAACCCATACCTGCAAAGTCGTGTTCACACTCTGTATTCAGACTTTATGAGTGCATGTGATACCGGCTGGAAATGCTGCAAATGTATGCAAGTCGCTTGGGGAAACAGCATGAGGAAAGAAGATCATCCAGAGGCAGCAAGACAGGGATGTAAGCATTCATACCTGAGGCAGCCAAGGCTGGTAGAATGCAAACCTTGTAGCGTGAACAACATCTGTATGTGAACAACTTTAAAGCATCAAGTGACATGTATCGCCAGAGATGATGACATGACCTGAGCTTGCAGTTGGCTGCAGCAAGACATGGCATGCATTGCCAACCCTCACACAGTACTGCACAGCATAGTGTTGAGCTACAGCCTGCAGCTAGGTTTGACAGTTGGAAGGATGGGAAGAATGCCAATGGGAAGCATGCCAACGGCAAGAATGCCAATGGGAAGGGCAACTCACTTGTGACCACTGGCGCTGACTGAATTGACCAGGGGGAGTCTAAAGTCAAACTCCAGGTCTGGGTAGATGAAGGGAGCCACAAAGCCGCCACTGGCAGCGTCCACATGGATCCTCATGTCCCAGCCATTCTTCTTGTTCAGCTCAGCTGCAGCACATCAAAGCTGGTCGAACTTCACTGCTTGTACATGTGACTTGTTGAGTGTTGCCCTAGTTTGCATTGGCACCTTGTGACTCACATGTGTCACGGCATGGCATCACACAGTGAAAGCAGTACTTCTGAGTGATGTGCACAAATTCGTATCAGGCAAATTATGTAAACAGGCATGCATATCAACATTGTAAGCCCCAGCGCGGAAAGCCCATGTTGTATTTGGTCTCTGATGAATGTAGTAGGTCACAGTACGAGTGCATAGGTACTTCCTGATGCACATACTTTTTTAGGTTTGCTACGCTGGAGACACAACTAAAGCAGTCTCTTGATGAAAGAAGCTGCACAATGCAGGATTTCAAGCACTGCATACAAAAATGCAAGCTGGTCTAGTCATGAAGCAGAGATGTGGTGCAGCGTGAAGCAATGTGACAGGAGCCCACGCATTCAGACGCACACACTCACCAACTTTGTCATTGAAAGCCTTCACATCCTCGTATTGACCGTTGTAGGTGCTGCCAAACATGGAGATCACACCTGCATGACAGACACTGACCCATTTCCTCTGAACAATTGTTCTTTCTCAGCACTGTTCAGCACTGTACAGTCAGCAACATCAACATGTGTCAAGCATCGAACTGTCCCAGTTGTCCCATTGCCTCTCAGTTGCGATGATTTGTCAGCACTGTTACAACACTGTAGGGTTGGCAGTACGGACATATACCAAGCATGGCTACACAGTGCTGAGTGTCTGTATACACCTGAGATACATTTGATATACGCATGCAAACATGATCAGCATCAGCCAACATAATGCTTACAAACACAACAGCTGAATTGCAGACACGCACAGGAGCTTGTTTACTATCAAGCAACATTAGCTTGTGATGCTGCCTTGCGCTGTCTGCGCTACTCTTTGCACACAACTCTCTGAGCACATCATGTACTGAAGCTGACAAGAGGCTCACCAATGGTGTTCTCATCAGCATACTCCTCGATTCTGTCCACACTCATGACTGGGTAGTCGACCTCGACTGGCACATACCTGCCCTCTACCTCAAAGTACTGGTTGAACTTCTCCCAGCACACCTGAAAACAGATGAGGTTGCTGATCATGCTGAGCTACAAGGCTTAGCGTCAATCCTTGCAATGCCAGAGACCCTTGCACAAGTCATGCACTATGCTGTGTTGATGCAGATTGTCTGGAGGAAAGGTCATGCAGTCTCTGGGAATGTATACTTGAATGCATGATTGATCTGAGTGTTCCTGCTTGACCCTCAGCCCTCGAAGAGGCCTGTGACATGCTCCTCCACAGGCTCAAGTCTCAGGCAGCCAGAGCATGCATTGCATAGGAAGACAATTCTGAGTACGTGCTTTGTGCCAGCAGTAAGCTGACTGACCTGAGCATTGATACCAAGGATCAAGTTGGGCTTGTCAGTGGGCTTGCCAGCCTTCTTCCTGGCCACCGTCCAACGCCGCTTCAATGCCAAGCCACCAAGCATGCAGGCTTCACTGCTGCCAATGGTGCTGGTGCCTAGTCTCTGCTCTCCCTCTGTCTTGCCACTCTCTGGGGCATTCCAAAGACCTGCCAGCATTTGAATGCACCTGCAGCGACCAGAGGACATGTGATTACATGATGTTGAGTTGCACATGTACATGCACTGAGGCTCCCCTGAAGGCTGCAGTTCAAGCTCTGTGCGACGGTATGAGTGAGATGAGCTGTTGTGAGGTATACCAGAGCACACACTTTTTATGAAATGCACAACCAGATGCATGGACATTGCTGAACAGCACAAACTTGAGCTGTTGTTGCAGACACACTTACCTCTGCTCCATCTCTGTGCACTGGGGGTACTGGCTTGTGTCAACGATGTTGACAGCCTGGGTCTCAGCAATGAGTGCTGTGGCCTCGGGATCCATCCATGTTGTGACAAAAGATGCCATATCCAATCTGTACAACAAGCACAGGTGTACCTAACTGGCTTGCCGGGGCAGCAAAACCATATCGAGGCTGGGGAGGCATGTCGGTGCCACCACGCAAGCTCACCTAGGGTTAGCATCTAGCTGATGCATGTTTCGCACAAGCTGTGCCGCCACTGCTGGCTGCATTGACTTCTTAGGGAACCTGCAGGTTGACATATTGAGCAAGTCGGTCACGAATCTCAACAAGGGCATGCCAAACCAGCGATCTCAAGCGACTCAACACAGACTCAGCCAGGCCGCGACGTACTCGTATTTGGGCATGTCGTGAGATGTGTATCTAGATCCAAACAAGGGCTCTTCCGCGCTGCCATATGCACTTTCGTCGTTCCTGCATCTTGTCGCTCATCTTGACCGATAGTCGGCGCGCTTTGTGTGTTTGCGAGCGAGCTTGACGAGGGGTATGATTTGGGAGAACTCGGAATGACAGTGATGTTGAGGCCAACATCCAAGCTTCTACCAGACAGGCACCGAGGTGAATTTGTTCGTGTCACGCCTCGCACATACTGCAGTTGTGCCGCAACTGACCTGTCAAACTGGGATAAACCTTACTACTCTATTATGTGAGACATAAATTCAGATTTCTACCAAAGCACATTGACCGTGCGCTGTGCAGACCAACAATTGTACTGCTGTGCGTGAAGCAGCAGCAGTGTGACGATAGAAGGGGTGTGCTGCTAGAATGCAAGCACACCCCAGCACAGAAACATTGTTGTTGCGTGGGTTGTATTTACAAGGCTTGAGGTGAGGAATTGCAGGTGAGAATGTCTGGAATTGGAGCTTAAGCTTGTCTGTTGGTTTTGTTCTATGAATGATCATGAAAGTAATTGAATAAACATCAAGAAATGTATTAGAGTACAGCACTAAGTAATACTAATCTCCAGCTAAAGTACTGACAAGCTTCAATTATGAACTGCAGCTGTCTCATGCGAAACTGATTTCATAATAATCAAAGCCAATTAGTCAGATAATAGTAACATGGTCAACGCCACTGAATACTGCTCTGCAGTGCTAACTGCTGCACTGCTATTAGTGCCATCTGTGACGCAGTGTCTGTCTACGTACAAGCCAGCTGACTGTGGCTCATACAATGCATTTCATCTCATACACAAAGCTTCGTCACAGCAGCACATGCAGGACCTGTTGCAGGCTTGACTTACAGCTGCATGCCTTGACATCAAAGTTGGTGGCTGCTTTTGCTTTTTGTCGGCCATTTCAGCCCCAGGCTGCACGGCAGGTGAAGACACGACCTGGTGGCAGATTGAGTCACAGTACGCGTTTGTGTTACATTGCATTCTGACGACTAGCACCAGAAGTTGCAGTACTATCAGCAGTTTAATCAATCAGGTACCACCGGTGCTTGCAGAGCCTTCCACAAGTCTACATGACTGCTATCAACTTTCAGAAGACCAATATGTGTTTTTGCCGACACAAGTCTGCACAGCAGTTCTGAAACCTGTCATTACGCAGTGCACGTCTGATGTGACGGAGACATGACTTGGTTTAGTGGCTTCGCTTGCAGCATTTACTGCATGCACTCTTGATGCAACCTCTTCACGGCATTGCTCAGGAACAAGATCAGCTGCATCCACACACCTCCAAAGCACGTGACCGTCAGGACGCACTAAGACTGCCCCAGTCTCAGACACCCCAGACAAATCAGGCCAAGAGTTGTTAACATCAAGAAACGTCTCCAGTGCCTGGCCATTCAGTCTGCTGGGTATGGCAGCTCCCTGATGGGAAGCAATGATGCTGACAGCCCTTATGGGACAGCCCAGCTCAGCCTCCTGTTCATCACAAAGTCGGGCACTGTTATCTACACTGCCATTGCATGCGTTGTAACGATGCATTGCAGAAAACAACCCTTCATGAGCAGCAAAGAAGGGCCTTGTACCGAATTCATGCAGGCAAAAATCCAACGCTGTGTTACTACCATCATGTCACTATGGCAATAACATTACCCAACTGTCACTACCATTCTTGTAAGCTGCCGCCACAATGTATCACCACACGGACCGGCAGCAGGGACAGCCCTGAGACGCATCAATGTGGTGCCAGTGCAGAAGGTGAGCGAATCCCTTATTCCAGCACTCAGAGTCAACGTGTCCACAATGCTCAAGAAGACAAGGCAAGAAGGACCAGCCTTGTGCAGCTTTGCACAACTACACAACAAGAGACGTTGCCAAAAGTGAATTCAGAGGATCATGTGATCTCACCAGGGTACATGCAGCTTCAAGCCAAACATCGATCAAAGGCCCTGATCTTATCAAAAGCAGCAGCCTCCACTTGTCGACAGAAACCAGGTCCAAGGTGGACATGTCTGTGCCAGACAGGCTGCCATCTGCAATACATGAGAGCACATGCTCACAAAGCAAGCTGGAACCAGGAGCAAGCAATGTCGTTGCCATATAGCAGCATTTGCCACACAGCAGCATTACATATATCCAGCTAACATACCAAAAACAAAGATGATTGTATTGCTACAGGGTTGAACAAGGAATGCATTGTGGATGAACTGCAGATTAATAGTCAACATAGCTCATGACAACAGTCAATCATAATGTGCACGTCATACACAGCAATCCAGCTTTGAAAAAAGTCAGCAAGCAAGAAGACGTTATTGATGACATCAAGACAGATGGCAAGCAACAAAATGTAGACTCCAGACAGGCAAGGCAGCATAGCAGCAGAACAGACATGCTGCAAGAAGCAGCAGCAGAAGCAAGCCACATCTTGAGCATGAATGGTACTGCACAGCTAACCAGTCTGCAACAGGGCAGGACAGAGCAAAATCGTGATTGGCCAACACGAGGACAGGGCAAACTACCTGTGTTGAGCTGATGCAGGCTGCAGTGTGGCAGCCTGCTTCCTGGAGTGCAATTGGGCCTATACCGCCTATCAGAACCCCCTACGCTCCCCCGGGTAGCCGTATGCACCCTGTCCTTAGTGTTGACAGCTGTGGCATCTGCCCCAGCACTGTCAGGCTGAGGTTGAGCACTAGCGCTGAGTGCAGTGCCTGTCTCTGGACAAACGGCTGCCCCAGGGGTGTTGTAGACAAACCCCAAGTCCTCTTTGGGGAACTGCAGGCGCAGGGTTTGGCCGGAGGCAAAGATGCTGGACAGCTGGCGCTCTCTCCATTGCTTGAGGGGGCCATAAAGACCAGACACTGACAGGCCGGCTGCCAGGCCAAAGTCCAAAGCTGCCCTTCCAAAACCTGGGGAAACACAGAACAGCATTTGCAGCAGATGACCAGTGTTGACTGCAGATTCAGAAGGAACAGATGATGCCAGGCTGTGTAGTTTTGTCCTGCAGCTGCTGCAGGGACAGAGATGAGTACCTGGCAGCAACCTGTGGTAACAAATAACATCTGCAATCAACACTGTTAGGAAGACTACAAGTATCACTATCCAGAAAACTGCCAAAAAGCAAGCATGAGCTTGCATGAGCAACAGCAGAGAACGAAAGAGGATGTGCTAAGAAGCTATTTCTGAGCAAAAGCCGCAATTGCAACAACCCTGAACAGATTCACTTTCATGTCACCACTCCCCATATACCGCCCTTGTTAATATGGTATAAAGCCAAGTCTTGTAACCAGGCAATCCCATCTTTGGTAGGTGCCTGTTCTGAGCACTAATGACAGCATACCATTGCAACGGCGATTGACAATTTAGCATAGCCGTTGTGTATGCACTTCAGGCTCGTGTGGAGATTCACCCACCCTTGGGCAAAAGAGACATCGGCCTAGAGCCCACAACAGCGTTCAGTAGATTTGCAGCCCTGGGGTCCAGGCCCAGCACCTTGGGCACCTTCACTGCCTCATGCCAGTTGGCCACGCTGAGGTTTGTGTTGGCCTGCGCTACAGGCTTGCGCTCTGCCTGGTAGCTGTTCAGCAGCTTGGTGGACGCTTTGTTGTTCAAGACGGCTGCAAGCTTCCAAGCCAAGTTGTGTGCGTCCTGCAACAATGCCTCATGATGAGTATGTACAGCAACAAGAAGGCGCTGACCTGGCTTGCAAGCTTGTATGCTTCACCTTGCCTGAACTATTGAGTGATTGGTGGCCAGACAGTTGTACAGAGAGTCAACCTCTATGCATGTCCTCAAGTGGCTGATTCTATGTGTGTTTGTGTTTCATCAGTGTACATGTGTGGCATTGCAGCTCCTGGCTGCAGCTGACTTGACAAAGCAGCGAAATACTGCATACCATCTACAGATGAAGAGGTGGCCCCACCTGAATGCCAGTGTTCATGCCAAAGGCTCCAGCCGGAGGGAAGCGATGGGCAGCATCTCCCGCCAGAAATACACGCCCCTCCTGCAACGTGGCAATAACCAAATTTGTTGATTATTTGCCCACGAAGCAACCTGCTTGGGGCTGAAAGAGTCTTGGAAATCGCTGTACATACCAATCCCTTGTACTGTACATACAAGTACACCTGGGGGCTGTGACTAAAGACTGCCTTCATCTGCTTCTCCCAGCCAAACTTCGGAGAGCAGGCAGTGGTTCAAGGTAGTGATACAGGCAAGCCAAGCTACAAGGCATCATGGGAATCTGCTACAGACACAATGCTTGGCGCTGCAGGTCTGTCACAAGTCACGTTACAAACAATTTTGGCAAACACAAGCGCTGCGTTATGACACTAGTTGTCTCAATATGTATATGAGGCTGTGCTGCCAATGAGTGCTGCACAGACAATTGCGAACCAAAAGGCCGCAGAAGTCACCTGAAAGCGTTCTGCCACTTGAGCACTCATGTTCCAGGTTTTGACTGTCCTGACATCCACCTCCAGGTTGGGCAAGCCAGCTGCCTTGTGCAGGATGTCCCTGCATTTGCTGGCAGGAAAGTCTGCCAGAGACTGCACTGGCGGGAAGTACGGCACCTGCATGTGTCATAGAAGCGGCTGTCAGACAAACTATTAGCATCACAGCATCAGTGATGTACAAGTGTAGAATTTGAGCTGCTTTACAGAGCTCAAAGCAGCCTTTGATACAATGATCATGCCATTCAGGGAAGACACTTCACACAAGCCTACAGGACCTTTGCTGGAGAGTCATGTGGGGGTGTGAAAGGAGTGTGTTGCCTGTGTGTAACTTGTACTGTCAAAGCATTGCATGTACCATGACCCCATTTCAAGCTTCCACAAGCCAGCTTGTTGCCAGCAACAGCAACACGACACACAAGGTGCTGAGGCACAGAATGCCATGACAACAGGCCCTGCCTACCAAGTCCAGTGAGACAATATGTCAATGAAGGCAAGAGCAAACATGTTTGTGCATGTCAGAACGAACAATACCATTTCGGCCTCTTCTGAACCAACAACTGTGCCTTAGTGACACAGGTGAATATGCGTTACACACTGAAGCAATGATGCATCAAATAGTCAAGCAGCAGGGCAGCAGAAGCTTGCACAACAGTCTATGACGTGTGCTGACATCTTGCCTTCTTGCCAATTGTGAGCCACCAGACATGGGCACAGTCAAGCAGCCAGGCATTGGACACTTTCACAAATGGTTGCTTCACCTGTGCCACCATCTCGCCCTCTTGCAGGTTGTGAGCCACCAGCACCACAATAGCCTGACTGCTGAACACAAAATATAGCATGGCTGGCCGGTCCTTCATGTGGTGCCACAGATCCCTACTGAAGAAGTGTATGTTGACCAGGTGCTGCATGGCAGCCTCACCCACCATGTCAATGCCCAGTTGCTTCCTGACCCTGCTGCTAGCACCATCAGCTGCAACGAGGTAATCTGCTTGGACCCGGTATGGACTGCCCTGCAGACAAAGGCCTGTCAGCACAGCTTGTTGCAGGCCAGGCAGGAAGGCAGACGTCAGAACAGTCAGTGCATGGCAGAGAATGCTGTCAACCTACATCAATGCCACTCCTTCCAGTGTTTGAGATCCAATCAGACAACCAGCCTAGATCTGGTATGGTCTACCCTGCAGACGGAGATCTTTCAGCAGCGGTCAGCACATGTTTTTGCATCCTGGGCAAAACAGTGCAAGTTACAGTGCAAGCTGTAGTGCATGTTGTAGTGTATGCTACAGTGCATGTTACAGTGCAGGTTACAGTGCATGTGTCACAATGCTTGTTACAGTGCGTGTCAAAGTGTTATCGTACATATTGCAGTGATCGGTGCATGGCAGAGTCTGCTGTGAAATTGCACCAATGCCATTGTTTTAAATGTCCAGGGAAACTGCTTGTGCCACTAGCAGACAGATTTAGCATAAGATCTGACAGCACACAAATGCTTGACTTCTAAAGTTGCAGCACAGACCTGATGGGCAATTGAAATGGAGGCATAAATATAAGGATCTATGGCATTTGTCCTGTCAGCGCACGCCCAGCTGAAGGAAATGTAGTGTCTAGTGTCAACGCATCTTGACGCACAGATTCTGTACTCAAGTGCATTTAGCAAATACCTAACAAGCAATGCAGCAAGACCTTTGTCAAGTGTGAGCAAATAACTACCTGTGAGGTTTGCACAGTGCAGGTGACACCGTCAGGAGACTGCTGGAAGCGCTGCAACTGGTGCCCAAATCTGATGCTGTCCTGTCCGCACCTTCTGTGAGCCCTGTGCAGCATCAGGGGCAGCAGTTTGTGCTGGGACAGGTGAACCACAGGCTCGGGACTCAAGTCATGCATACGGGGACCAGTCTGTCCCTGGACAAGAAGGCATAGCAATTGAGAAGCCTGGCATTGCATCCAGATACCATGTCAAGCTACAAATGGGACGACTGGGAATGAAGAAGCTTTAGTGGAGGGTAGAAGACAGTTGCTTGCTACTGACAAGGGTCTGGACCAACATACAGCACAAAGCTGCAGCATCAGGACTGACACTTGCAACAATGCAGTGCTAATGCAGTGTGTCATGCAGTGTGATGTCACAGGCTCAACCTACTAAACCTACTACTACATGTCATTTGCATCTCATCTGAAGTGTGTCATACAGTGTGATGTCACAGGCTCGATGCGTAACATGCGGCATTGATTCTCACCTGAAAGTGATCGACTTCAAAAAAAACACGGCCTGTGAGGCTTTCACAGTACACAAACTTGCGCCACTCTGCCAAGGGAGGGCTGTGGGCCGCCACCTCAGCTGCTAGATCATCCAAGGGTCTGAAAATCTCCATGCTCCTGTTGTTGATAAAGTGAGCCTGCATTTGCATGCATTTTGCTCATGCATGCAGGTGCTTGCCCACTGAGTCGTTGCTGGTCCACTGATAGTTGAAGGTGGTGCAGGCTCATGCTGATAGAGCAGTAGTGAGTGTCACAGCCTGAGCACATAAGGCTGATGTGCTAGCAGAGGCAAAGTGGTTAGACATATCATTACTTCAGTTGGTCAGCAAGCAGACAGTATCATGCTTACACAGCGCAGTCTTCTCATTGATAGCCAGGGAGCAGAAAGGGCTGGAAACCGGGGTATGGGCCAGCCTGATGTTGCACAGGTACTCTGACCCAGCACAAGCAAAGGGGTACAATGCCGCTTAGTTGTATCAAAGTTTGGGCATTGTCAAGGCTGCTACTGGGTCAAAAGTTGTTGCTAAATTTGGCCAGCACCACTAAAATTGCATGAAGTGAGGCACAAATGCATAAAGTGTGCATGCCTGTGGGTGGTTGGGCAGTCCTGAAGACCTGTCCACCACAAGGGAGGGGATGCCCAGCTTCCCCAGGAGAATGGACAATGTAAGGCCTGTGGGCCCAGCTCCAACAATGAGAACAGGAAAATGTTGTGTGCTACCTGCACATACAATAACTTGGACATGGTATGCACACTCAGACTGGGTGGCAGCTCATTGTGCACGCTGAGATAGTTGTCGCTGGACAGGGTCACTACCTATAAAAATGGGAACAATGAGATAACAAAGAGGACATTTTGATATGATATGTCCGATGCACTGACGTGACATTATGTGTGCCTCAACACAGGTGTCATTGCATGCGGTGTATGCTTACCAATAGACAAAGTCATCTGCAGCAAAAGAACCCTGACCTGAGGACACCAAACGCTGTTGACCACATTGCAGTTTGTTGACACTAGCATGCTGGGGCAGTTTGTCTGTGAGGCAGCTGGCAGAAGACCAGAAGTCAGTTGATGTCAAGGCGCTTAAGCAACTCTTCCAGCTCTGAGTCTTGGGTAGCACTCCTAAAGACCACAAGTCTGTTGTATTTTGAGACCGTTCACAGTGAGTCAGATCTGAGCAGCAGGTGACGTCAAAAGCACCTTTCAGCATCCAGCAGGTCAAGTGCCTTTTGGATGATAGCTCTGCGGTGCTTTGCGTATGCAGAGTTTGCTGGGAGCAATTCTAGTACTTGTAAAGTTTGTTTCAGTGCTGCACGCTTCACGTCTGTGTCCTCGCTGGTAGTGTCAGCGGTGGTGGTCCTTGGCAGAACCTTCAAGGGCTTGCTGGCTTTCAAGTTGCGCTTCCCTGCAGCGCTTCTGCGAGACCGGAGTTCTGAAGCAATATGCTGCGCATCCTTGTCTGTCAGCATGTGCAAATCAACCGAATCTGCATGTCCTGCAAATCACAGCATATTTGGTGCGGACAGAAGCGCAGCAACGGAAAAGCTGTATCGCTCTAAGAAGTGTGATCGGCTTAGTGAGTGATGCGATCTTTGAAAAGCTATTACACAGGGCAGAGGAGTCTGCAGACAAGCTGAGTACCTATGACGAAAACCGCTACTGCGAAGTCGTGGGCACTCTGCCGCAACGGTGCAAAGTCCACGTTCTATAGGCTAGCACGTGAACTGAGGGATTACTAATGGTGCCACTGGCGTTGCAATTTTTTTGCAGATCGTCAAGCATGCCATGGGTGCAGCTTCAGCAGGCAACGACCTTCTCAGGCAGCTCCAGAATTGGATGCTTGGAATACGCATCACACCAAGACACTTATAATTACCAGAGCTATAGCTGTGCAAGTCATCCACATAGGCAGGCACTTGGCTGCTCAGTATTCATGGCCAGTGCTATGATACCTCCTTAGATATGAAGGTCTCAAGTATCCCTAATGTCCTTTTGTGTAGCATGCAGGACACAGCATTCACAGACAGCCTGCTTTACAGTTCATGTCATTGGTCGCAGCGGTCTCTCCTCTGAGCAGAAAGCTGACATATGAAAAAGTTGCTTGAGCAGACATGCTGCTCTGCTGAGCTTGAAGCCATGACTGCTAATAGAATCAGACAATGCACCAAGCTTTGCCAGATCACCTCTGTTGATGCGCATGCCATGCACATCCAGCTTCTACCATTTTGTAATGGGTACAATTCGATGGATTGCTGCTATGGCCATCTGATCCAGTGCAAGCAGTGCATTGGTGAGCGCCCCTGCCGTTGCAGCATCACCGGCTCCATAGTACATGATGCTAAATCTGTCCAGCCAAAAGATCGAGCTATCTTGCAGGTCGGTCAAGCTTATGGCTAGGCTGCACTCAGGGGCATGTACATTAGCCAGCAGCAAGGCTGCCATGGCTTGGCAGGCAGCTTGGCTTTGGTTGCTGACTGCATCTGTCTGCAATTGAGCAAAAAGTAGCCCTCACGGGAGTGCAGAGAGGCAGGCATATGTACATGCCAAAGCAAATGTGATTGTAGGCAAGCTTGGAAACATCTAAGCACATGTGGATTTGACACTTCCAAGTATCCCCTAGCTAGCAGGGAAAAGTCCGGAATATGGATTTTTAGAGTCCACAATACACAGGGTGAGGCAATGCACTGCAGAGCTTTCTGACTGTGCACTCAAAACATTACAGTGTAGCACTGTTTGAGCAACCCTGCAGCCATAGTCGAACGTATGGTGCACACAACTGTCTGCACATAACACCAAGGATTGACCTTGAGCTCTAGCTCTAACAAGTGCCAATATGCTATATACATCATACACATGTACACCAACAGGGGTACAGTTGCAAGCACCTGATGCGAGGTGAAGCAAGTACACAAGTAACATTCAGAACTTTCTGTGAATACACTTGCACTATCTATAGTACTCACACAGCTTGTAAGACCCCCATTACAGGCCATGAGTCTTATGTACAGTGAGTACGTCTTTGTCAGGGTACACATAAGAGCTCCGCCGTACTGACTGTAGCCTTTTACCTTTATCTAGACTTTTACACCTTTAAACGTGCAAACAAGCAGAATCTGATGCACATGAGCACACAGCAGACTATTGTGACACTATGATATCAAATCATCTCCCATTCATCTCCAGCTGCAGCTGCTCCATCAGCTTCCTCCATGGTATCCCCAATGAAGGAACTGGCACTGACTAATGACGCCTCACTACTCATGATGCTTCCATCCTGACTTGCTGACTCAGCATCCATGTCAGCATCTCTGGCCATACCAGCCCATCTCTGAACAAACCAGCTCTGTACATCATCATGGTTTGTTGCTGAGGTGTCATCATCCACTGCCAGGCACATAGCAGCACCAACGGGACCTTCTTGGATTGTCATCCCTGAGTCATTGCCCACATCTATGATCACGTCCTCCAAAGAGATGGTGCTTTCCGTCAGGATCTCATCCATGCTGCACACTTCTTCATCACGTTCACATGCAGTGGAACCTAGGATTGCTGAGTTGTGACCGGTTGAGTGCGGCACTGGACTGAAAGCTCTCGACTCAGCTGAGTGAGGTATGGCTGAGGTGCTCTTGGCAAGATGCACTGAAGGTCCCAGCCTCTGGTTCCCGCCAAATCCCTCAGTGGTAATAGCTGTCTCTGCGTCTGAAGCTGCCCTTGAGATGAACTCAAACTCAGAGTGAGCATCTGAGCTGACTCGGCTCATGAGCTGAGATGAACATTCAATGCCAATGTCTGCCAGCAAGGACTCTGCAGCAGCTTCCAGGCAAGCTTCAAACTCTGGGTCCACCACAGCTGGGGCAGCAGGAGCCACAGCTGAGGCCGCACTGAGGCAGGAAACCTTGGGTGGGGTGATGGGTGAGCTGGTCACATATTCAATCATGTTGGATGCAGTCCTGATTGGCGCCAAAATCTGCGCCAGCTGGCATGTCATGAAGCCTGAGTCTGCCAGCCTGCAGAGCATAAGGGTTTAGGGTGATAGCACAGTTCTCGATTATTAACCATTTAGTGCAAGTCACCATGCCGCGCTCTGTGCTTGAAATCACAGCAGTCGCTAAAGTGCAGGCCAAGATGGGATCAGAGCAGGCATGAAGCATTGTTGTCGTCATCCGTGCGTGTTACAACTAGTTTGCAATGCTTGTGTTAATGACTGTCAGGCTGTGACAGTCCTGGGTATGAGCCCCGGGACTGCAGCCTGGAACAGGGTCGAACCTCCCAATACATTGAGCTTTGTAACCATCAACTTGAGGGATCTTCTGGCAACTAAGCAGAATGATTGCTCAATTGGTGATTACATCAGATCGGGCTTTTTAGCGCAAAGCTCAGTGTGTCAGCAGGTCTGACCCCTATCCCGGCCACAATTTTGGGTTTATGGTTGGGCTAATCCCCATCTGGGCCACCGTCCCAGGTTTGATTCCCACATTCATTACACAGGCAAGGCCATGAAGTGCATGGCTTCAGAACATATTTGACAACAGCCTTGTTGACACACTACAACCCATTGCTGACAGAACAACACGTCACAGCGATCCAGCTTCAACACGTCAGGTCGCTCACAGCTTGTGAATCTGAGTCATCACCTTGTGGTGAATGTTGATAAGGGCTCCTGCTGCAATGCTGAGCTGCTGTCAGTGAGTGACATGACGTCCCTGAGTAAGTTGGTCATGGGAGTTGGGGCTAGCAGGTCCTGTGAGGTCATGTTCATACTGGCTGCTGCGCGTTGTAGCATATCTCCGTTTTGCCTGTAAACATTGTTCAACTGGTCATCACACATAGAAGCAGTTGTCAGCCTTGTGATTGTTGCTTCCAGTGTTCCCATGAGTCAGTCACATTTTTCACACTATCATGCAAAGGTATTCCCTTGCAAAGAAAGTGTGTGCATGTTGACTAACATCTACATGCACGCCTGTACTGGCTCGTGTGTATGTCTACAGGCACCCTAAGGATAAAGTCTCATGCCACTTTGCATGTATGCAGCAGTATGCTCGCCGATGTGATTTGGCATAACACATAGTTGCTCACCTAGCTTTTGATGCTGGGGGACCCTGCCTGAGGTGTAGCCACTTACCACCTCCCTCTCTGCCTCCTTGCACATGGCTGTCATTCTTCACCTGCCCTGCTGTGACCTGTGCTGAAGGTGCTGACCAGGCAGGTGCTGTCTGGCTTCCTGTGGTTGCTGTCTTGGCCTTTGTGGAGGTGTAGGATCCCACCACAGGGTGCATCTCAGGGGGAAGGACAAACCCTTCGGGTAAGGGGGGTAGCATAGGGTCGTGGTCAAGGGGGGGTAGCTTGGTGGAAACTCTAGCCGCCACACGGCAGCTCTGTGGCAGAAGCAATCCTGCCAGCTCATCTAGCGTTGCCAGGTACCGCTTCTGCCCCACACTGTGCATGCTCAGCAAGCTGCCGTTTGAATCTGCAGCATGCCTGCTTTGCATGCTTTGCTCTGAGGGGGGCTCAACACTGGTCTGAGAAGCTTGCTCTGTGGCTGCCAAACGCTCATGCTGTGCCGTGCTGTCAGCATCCAGGTCAGCAGCAAAGCGCTCTTCCAAGGAAGACCTGGCGAAGCCAGGTGTGCTGTGCTGAGTCATGCTGCTGGTACCATCCCACGGACAGACACTTGGACCTCCCACACTAACCAGGTCACCAGCAGACATGTCCATCACCTCAATCATGGGAGTTGAGTCATCACTGCAGTCCTCATTGAAGGTGACTGGGAAGCCGGTGGTTGCACTGAAGAAGTTGCTATCCAGCTTGGTAGGTGCATCGATGTGCGCTGGGGTCTGCAGAGAGCAGAGATGCATTTCAGCAAGGTGTTGTTTGGCCAGCTGTTACTGTTAACGGTTTGACACTAGACAGGCCACAGTTTCAAGCCTCAGAGGTAACATGCTGATCTTTATTGCTTTGGCAGAGACTGTCGTCAAATCACATTTGAGTGCCACATACAGGCTCAGCAATCACCAGCTGAGTCAATCATGGAACTCAGCAGGAAAAGTATCACCTCTTCTCAAGACATGACCTGCAGTCTACTTCATCTCAGCATGGTTCATGCGCTGGTCATCAGCAGCAATAGGCCGGCCTCGCAAAGAGCCAGACAGGCGTCTTTTGACACACCAAGCAACTCTTGCTTGATCAACTCAAAGAGCGCCAAATGGTCTCACTGAAGTTTCTTTGGCGCTTCTTTGAGATCACCAAGGTGCAGAGTTGCTTGATGTGCCAAAAGACGCCTGTTTGGCTCTTTTGTGAGGCAGGCCTATTGCTTCTCAGAGCAAGCGCATGAGCAATGCTAAGATGAACTGTACTGCAGGTGGGCTGTTCCCAACCACAAAGAGGTGATGAATGTCCTGCTTGATGTCATGGCAGGCTGGCCCAGCTGGTTAGCTTTGCTGCATACTGACATACTACGCCTTGGTCGCAACATGTGGTAGACCATCAATACAATGAGTGCCAGCATCAGGCACAGCCGCAGCGCATGATCACACCTAAAACACACCCTCTGTGGGGTATCTGATGCATTTGATGCACAAGCACACTGTGTTTGACACCATGTGGGTTGGTGACTCAGGTTACGACAGCATCAATACACTGGAAGAATGCACACGTAAGTACATGATGAGAGACAGACAGAAAGCAATGCCTGTCTATACAACAGGAGCTGCCGGGCATCAGTCGAGGGGCTTACTAGTGGCAGAGGCTGAAAGGCCTCAACTGGTGTATAGGTCAGGTTGGCCTTGCCACTTGGGGGAAAGGAGATGCCCATCACTGGAAGGGCAAAGTCTTGCAGGCCCCAGGGGTTGCTGGGGGGTGCTGGGAACTTGGGATGAATCAGAGTGGGGATGCTGATTGACACCTCCTCAGATTCCTGCAGGCCCCAGGGGTTGGAGGAGGGTGATGGGAATCTGGCCTTCTGCACCTTGGGGTCAGCATGCAGCTCCTCAGACTCCTGCAGAAGAGGCAAAAGGTTGTGAAGTACTGTGGAGAATATCTCATGCTGAACTTGTGCAGTTGCTGTCTGCTTGAACACATTTGCCTAGAACTGTGTGTTCTACATAGCTGGCATAACTGCAGAGATGGCTATGCACAGGTTATCTGTGTTTTGTCAACTCTGCTACTGAAAGTCATCAGCAAACAGCATACTTGGTGGACTGGCAGCATTGCACATGCGGCCTGGCATACTTGGCAAGATACACCTTGCTAACAGTGGCATGCAGTGTACGTGGCAGCAGCACACTGTATGCCATCAGCCCATAACAAAACATATATGTGTGTGTGTCGTGCATGAGTGGTGACTGACCTCAAATGCACGCTTGCCATCAGCCTGCCTAGGGACCTGAGTCCTAGCAGCAGGCTGGCACAAGCTGTGCCAGATGTTCTCGTCATCAGCCTCTTCCTCAAAGGGGCTGTACCTGCCACCAGCAAAGGCTGTAGCCATTGACTCAACGCTCAGTGTTGGCTTTGACACCTGCACAAAAGTATATTTTTTCTGAATGACTTCATATGCAAGGTGAGGCACAGCTGCATCACAAGTCCTCCTTAGGCGTGATGCATGTACAACAAACTGGTACTCATGCTTGGTTTGTGTCACCTTGTCAGGATGGCACGAGCTGATGCCAAGACAGGCTGCTGCAGGTTTTTTAACACAAGCAGTTTAACGCAGTTGAGTCTGTCTGTACGTACCTAGGCAGACCTTGCAGCCATACTGAGCAGCTTTCAATACTTGTATGACAAATGAGCCTACTGCAATGTTGCTGTCACATGCATCATGTGCATTGACAGCCTGGCAAGCACCCTTACCTCACTGATAACTCCCCAATCAGGCAGAGGTCCAAGAGCCCTAGAGCTGTAAGCATACTCCTCATCCTCACAGAGTGAGCGCTGGATCAGGTTGCTCAGTTGAGGGAATGAGTCATATGATAGCTTGGCTGCTGGTCTTGCAACTGGCAATCTGACAATATGATCATCAATCAGCAGCCTAGGCTGTGTTGCATTAGTCACTGCCTGGAGCGCATGTAGGTGACTCACATTGGAAGCGCTTTCCCACTCGCCAAACTCCTCCCACCATGACTGATCAGGGACTGGCGCCTTCTCTGTCTTTCCCGCCAACTTATCGCTCTCCTCGCGCAGGGGCATGAAGAAGCTGAATGCGTCCTCTGCAAGGGATGACGCATCAGATGAGGCAGATGACAGACCAGAGTCTGAAAGAGCAGGGCCTGTCTGTGACATGCCCTGAGCATGAAGGGCAGCTGCCCTTGCAAATCTGTTGGCTGCTGCATGATGATCACCAGGTGCCTGTGCTACCTGCAGACAACACACACTGATACATTAGACATGAACCAAAGAAACCAGCATAATGAACAAAGAAACAACTATGCATTGCCTGGTTGTGAACAGAAACGCCAATTATGCCACAGAATGCCTCCCTCCAACATCACATGAGACAAGTTCCATCCATGTGTACACCTGGTCCACCATGATGCTTTTGTTGACATACTTTTGATGACGTGGCATTATGCACGTACAAAGTCTCGACTGTGAGCTCACCGTCAAAGCATACTCTGCAGCTGCATCCCCAAACTCGGCAGTTGAGGACCTGTTGCTTACTAATGCGGTTAACCACTCCTGAGAATCAGATGGCAGTGACTGTGTGCGTAGCAGGTCCCAGATGCCATCACTGCTGCTTGTGGTGGGGCGAGGGGTGCTCAGGCGGGGTGTCTGAGAGGACCGAGACCTGCCACTTGTAATGCCAGCTTGTACTGCTGCATCCTCCATAAGTTCTGCAGACACTGAGCACTATAAGATGGACCGCAGGTGCTACTTTGCACTGGTTGAGAGCTGCACAAACAGATGATTGATGAATAGTACGCACAGAATGTCACCGTCAATGTGGGCAGTGGAGGGATGCCAAGGCACACTGGACCTGAAGAAGAGGCATTGTGTGTCTGTTGACCCAAAGTTGGACAGCAGCAACAATACAGGGCAAGAGATCACATCAAGATACAGCTTGTGCTGGACATTGTGCAGAGTAGCAGCCTTACAGTGACAATCATTGCCAAAGACTTGTGATTTGAGGCACGCTTTGACTCAGCAGCAAAGCCGTACGTGAACATGAAGTTGACCAATGGCACAGCAATAATTTGCGAGGCTATGTACCTTTGCTGGGCTGTCCTGCAATGACTTGTGTCAGATGTGCAGTCTCAGCTAACAGCTGATGTCTTTCCTCAGTCCACATGGCCTGCAAAGCAGCAAATTTCATGCACTGCCAGATACTGTAGAATGGTCACTGTGCTCATATAATAACTGTGGTCAGCTGCTATCACATAGTCTGTCCAGCATGGGTAGTGATGCAAGCGCAGACAAGCACCTCAGCCTGTGCCTTCTGCTGTGACCAAGAGTGCTGGTGCCTGTCAAAGCAGTCCTGCCAGGACTCGTGCAGCTGCTGAAAGCGGTTCTGGAAACTTTGACGGGCAAGCCTGTGCTCATCTTCCATTTCGACATTGCGCTGCTGCAGTCGCTCGACCTATAGTTAACATACCAAGGTAGGGAAACGGTTGTGAGCTCTGCTTGTGGACTGATCGTTTGTGCCTGTGCAACGATCGCTTCGTGTCATTATGATCCTGAATGAAGACCTTCTCACCTGCTCCTGAAGTCTAGTGACGCGCCTGTTGGCAGCGTTGTAGAGACAGGACGATAAGGCCTTAGGCTTGACGCACGTTTGTACCCCTCGCTCGACCCTACAGCCAACTGAGCTCTTCGGCAACCTGTACCGACCCATCAAGCATGGACGTAACGCAACTTTTCAGCCGGAAAGCCATTCCGACACCGGCCAGCGGCCTACCTTCGGTTCAGACCTGCCAACGGAAACGGGTCTTCAGACCTCGTAGAGGCATCACGCCTGCTTGGCGTCATTCCGTCGTGCGCAGAGGTTCGACCGAGATGCGCTTGTCAACACAGTTTTAAATGCCGCCGTGTCGACTTGGACGTGAATGCTGAATGCTTGCTCTGCACACCCAGATCCAGCAGATCTCGTATCACTATGAGCGAGGTGCCCCGAAGCAAAATTCCAGATGTAACCTTAGCGACGCAAAATTGAATCGACAAAACAAGAAGTTCGACGACACGGATACTGCTGCGCTCACAACGAGGCAATCTCAACGGGCTCTGCCATGTCAGCTTTCTCCGTGACTTGCTTCGTGTCTTTGCCATTCAGGTGACTAATCGCACAGGGGTGCGACCTAACTGGACGTGCTTTGGATGCTGCGCTTCAGGCCAAAGTGAATGTGCAGTCCACAGTCTGGAAGATCAAAACTCTTAAGTTGCTTGTCGCTGCCACTCGTCAAGCGGCTGAACATGCAGCTCAGCTGCGGTTGCAAAGTCAAACATGAATGCGACTATTGAGGTCGAAGTATTACCCGACGACGAGTATGCTTTGTGGGAACAGGCTGTGATCTCCGCCGAGCAACAAAGAGTTGATCGCTCTCTTAGCAGGGCTTTACAGCCTGAAGCTCTTGTGCAGCAGTATCCTGGGGCACCTGATCAGCCAAACGCAGCAGTCGACCAGGCAGTTGCCTCTATTGCAGAAGACAGCCTGCCTGACCTCGAAGACTTTGGAGTCAAAGTCAACAGGCGTGCGAAATATCGCCCTGGAGGACTGAGAGTGACAGATATCACAAGTGCTGAATGGTGTCAACAACAAGTTGCTTTCACACTCAGTGCGCGCCTGCCAAAGGTAATCTCTCTGCTTGCTGTGGTCCTGCTTGTAAATTCTTACCTCACTTCAGGACATCACCAGCGCTGCTGACTGTTTAGGAAGTGACAGAGACAGAAGCCATGACAGCCGGAACAGCAGTGCATGCAGCCTTGGAAGCAGAGCTGTCTACGGTATATGTTTGCTGTGGCAAGAAAAGATAGTTTAATCTCTATCTGCAGTCACCATTGTGCATTGTTGTGACAGGCAGTAGAGGTGGCAGTCAGCACTGTGGAGGATGGATGGGCAGTACGCCTTGTGGACATGATGACAGGCTTGCATCAGCTGCGAGTGGAAGGGGTCACCCGAGAGATGTACATCTGGGGCAATGTACAGGTGAAGTCTTCCTAACAGTCTTCAAATAGGTGCTGCACTTCCTGCATGTCGTCAGAGCAGACATGCAGCCCACATCAGAGTATTGCTCAGTTAAGTCTCTATGTTTTGCAAAAAGCAACCCCTCTTAGTATGGTGAAGTATGGTGACTAATCTGGATGCACAGTCTGTAAAACAGTAGGACGCGGACAGAGAGGTTGTAGATACAGGGACAGTGGGTGCGTGGCATCATTGATCAGCTGGAGTTGGATGATAACGGACAAATCAGAGTGGTTGAGCACAAAACGCGTCGCAAACCTTCATTGCCCATGTTGGCTCAACAACAGACAGCCAAGTTGCAGGTAGCAGGCCTCTTGTCATGGCTGCCTACTGAGCAGCTAGTATGCACCACAATACATAGTTGCAGAAGCTCCGCTGCAGTGAAGTGTATCTTGCTTCCTTGCCAGGCTGCGTGTGTACTTGCTCTGCCAGGCATGCAAAGCCAAATGTGTGTGCAGATGTACAGCATGTGCTGTCTAGCAATGATATGCTGCAGTCTGACAGCATTGATGTCATGGCTCACACAGTATCCATTGTGCAGGTCATGACCTATAAGCTGTTGTTAGAATTGTTGCCAAAGACCTGCAGTCTGGCCCAATTGACAAAGTTCTTCCACCTGCTACATCTTGATCTGATGCGGCCCTTGTCAGATACAGTGCAGCAGCATGCAAAAGCCATGGGAGTGCTCCCAGATGGTGCTCAGCCAACAACATTGACATTAATAGCGGAGCAGCTGCAGCAGCAGATATCAAACATGCCACAGAGCAGCACACACGTCAAAGTTTGTTACATCTGGCAGGCAGATAGCGAAGTGCTGGGAGAGACAAACTACGAGTATGATCATGCATGGGTTGTTTTCAGATTAAAACAACATATAGACTTCTGGGAAGGCGTATGGACCCCTCAGGTAGTGCCAGCACAGGAAAGTTGGAAATGCAGACATTGCCTATTCTGTCAAACGTGCCCTGTTGGGCTTGACGTGTGCAAACGCTGATGACTTGATGCCACAAACGTGATCCAGTCACACCTGTTGTCTTCAGAACTATCCATTGACAAAATAGACTGGGAAACTATTCCCTGGTTCATTCGACGATTGGGCTCCTGCATTGCGTAACTTGTTTGTTATGCACAGCATTCAAAGGCTGGCCATGCCTGTGTTCATTGGTCGGCATCTAAGAGCACATCAGATTCCCAGGTGTACCAGCTGCTCCAATGCATGCACAAGCTCAGATACAGCCAGCATCATACCACTCGTCACTGCAATGCAGATGACATCATCACCAGGTTTTGCAACACCAGAATAGAGGTGGAATACGCTGCTGTTGATTTGTCTGCTGAGGTAGCGAATGTCAGAAGAGACTGCATGCCTGCTTTGAGCTGCTGCTGCAGCACGTCTTTGAACTGGTAATTTTTGCCTGCATGGGCACACTGCAGACTGTCACTGTCGTTCATTCTGCAAGACATCTGCACATTGTGCACAGCATATGATACTGTATGCGGCAAAAGTGCAATGGAGACTGCTTGTGCAAACTGGTGTCAATTGAATTCCATGCACTCTGTGCTTCTGCTACGCTCAGACTTGCCTCATGATGAAGATAACGTACCTGACTCAGTAACATCCCTGTCAAGCGGGCTTCTGTTGCCTTCCAAATCAGCGGCTGCATCACAGAAGATTCCCAGGGCTTCCTCCCACAGCCCCTCATACAAATCTCTTTGCCCCAAGCTCACCAATGCAGCAGCAGCATGACTGCGTATCTGCGTGCCGTTGCATATTTTCCATTAATTACCAAGTCTTTGTGCTGATCCTTAGCTGTTGCAGCGTACATCAGGCTGTTGTACAAGATACACAAATTTTGCGTAGCGCACTAGATGACTGCAGCGCCAAGATGATTTTGTCACCCAACCATAGCACAAGTTCGAGGAACATGCTTGAGCCATGCCCAGCTGGGCATGCACGTCTGAAGCCCTAGTTGGCCGATGCTCACCTTGTAATTGGGGCTGTCTCTGACCAATGCAAGCAACACAGACAGCAGGGACTGCAGCTGCCTACGCTTGGCTGCTAGGGCTGCAGCTACATCATTTTTGAGCAAATTGCCTGTAGCATAGCATGCATTCCACTGAACCTGCAGTGCAGCAGGAGTCCTTTTCAAACACACCGGCCAACATGTTCACAAAAAAATGCCATCAAGGTGAGATCTGTTTGACTGTCAAAAGCACCTGGTTTGGGAAATCTCACAACTTCAACAGTGGGCCCATTGGCAGACAGTTCACACTGCAACAAGTGGTCTGCAACATCGAAATGCAATAGCTGGGCTGCAACACTGGAACAACACATGCTCATGCAACGTCTGATTCTGCGGCATACTGTGCTTGAAACCAATTGCAGCAGACGCTGTGAGCGCAGGAGGCATGTCAGATATAAGCAGGGCACCTTCTCAGTGCTGCTAGCCAGGCTAGTATGCAAACAGCTGATGCCTTGATCAAGCCAGGCCTCACCCCACCACTGGCTGCAGCTATTGGTGGCGTGGCTGGCGGTGAAGACAGCTGACGGTAGCTGCTGAATGGCCAGCAGGTTGCCTATTGCTCGGATCCTATTGACTTGAACCTTGTCGTTGTCTTGACAAGCGGCCATGGCAGCTGCAAGCACAAGAGCATCATATTGGACGTGTTGAACAGCACATACCATCACAATCAGAAGAGAATGTGTTTCATGGGTGGTATGCTTATGAACAAATTAAAATGTCGTCTGAATTTGTTGTACACCACCAGGACATGTGCAGAAAGCAAGTAAGTAAGGCTTGATGCAGCAACAAAGGTTTTGGCAGCAGTCCAGCAACTTTTTTGAGATTATCATTGCATGTCAAGACTCACTGCAAGAAAGCATGCTCAATTTATGAGCCCTGAGGCTGAAACCCAGTTGGGCAAAATGTATGTACAGCCTCGCAGTCCACGCCGATGCTCAGCATGACCTACGATGCTACAGTAAACATGCCTGGTACAGGTTCCCTGGCATTTCTGAGCCTGAGATGTACACTGTGAAACATACGGTCCTCTAACACTAGTATGAACAGGCCCCTGTGTACCTGTTGCAAGCTCTAACAAGGGTGCTGTCATCTGGCGGTCAAGCCGCCGCTGTTGCTGCTGCAGAGCATCTGCTACATTGGCTGCTGCTGAAGCAGCTGACACACGCACAGACAGAGTGGAGTCACCTATGGCTGTACACAACACCCCAATGCTTCTGCAAACATCTGCACAGCAACAAAATCAATCAAGGTTAGACGCTGTGCACATCAACATTCAGCCCAGACCACGGGCACTCGGGTACAGTCTACACTCATGCCTATTGCTGCCATGACTGCATTACACAAGCATTGCCTAAGCACACAATGCACACAGTACACCAGCACGTGCTAGAATGGCATAGCTTGATGTCTGATGAGCAGACCTGACTGGCACTCTTGCACAGGCACACTGCCTGCAACATGGCCCAGGCACTTGGCAGCAGCAGCTCTGACAGCGGCTGCCTCATCATGCTGACAAGCATGCCAGACCCACTGCCATACCCTGCCTTGCTGAACCAGAGTGAAAGACTGGAGGATGGCGCAGGGCAGATCTGCGAGGCTGGCCTGTGCTGCAGAGCGCACTAACGGCGAGCTGTGTGCAACCGCCTGGAACAGAAGGCTGTTCAGTGATGGTGGTGGTGGTGGTGGTGGTGGTGGTGGTGGTGGAGGTGGTGGTGGTGGTGGTGGTGGTAGCATGACAGAGATACACATTACCGTGTGCAGACTAGGAATTTTGAAGAGACATGCCTTTGCCAATGATTCTGTGACCTGAGACAGCTGTCTGTTCACAAGTGACCAAGTGTTGCTGTGATGAAGTAACTCAGACCAGCAATACTGGAGGAGGTGCTGATTCAGGTGCTCTTGGTCTCATATTGTCAGCCAACCGTGTCAGCTCAGACAATGAAGACCAAAACTCCACAAATAGACAGGGTTGAGGGATCCTTTCTGTGGGAGGAGCCAATCTCACCTGTGGGAAGTGCTCATCACACGCCTCTGCCCACATGACTGAGCACTGCTGCTCATGCACTCTGCACTCTGCTGCCCTTGAGGCTGAGGAGACAGACTGAGAATTCAGACCATGTTCAGCTTGAGAGCTGACTTGCTTTTGCTTGGGCAATGGCCCTTCAGACAAGCGCCTTGTGTCTTTGCTGCCGCGGCCAGAGCTGACATCATCCAATGATACGGAGGTGCTTTTGTTGGCACTGGATTGCCTATGACAACCGGTAAGGTACTCACTGAGCAGTCTGACTGCTTGTTGTGCACACTTCGCTTCTGCATTTGGTGCTGTCTCAGGAGGCGAGCTTGTTGTTCCTGACAAATCATGACAAACTGTGAATGGTGAGCAGAAGTCAGTGCCTTGCAATGCATGACATGATACTCCCAAGCACCATGCTGATATTCAGCATGAGCGTTTTGCAGCAGGAGGCAATGGAATCTTGAGGAATGGGTGCAACTAGCAGAGCACAGCTCACATGCACCTCAAATATGGTCCCAGTCAAAAGCACTTGTCCTTGACAGGACAGGCTTGATTTCACAATCACAGCAGTCAGCATCCTGTAGGACAGCCAATTACAGCACAGAAGCTTGGCGTGGCACATCAGACCAAGGTGACAGATTGATGCAAATTCATCACAAAGTCAGCAGAAAGCACAGCTCTCACGTGGTGCCATAGGTTTACTGCCTGACTCCTCAATGCTCTGCAGCTTCTTGGCCTGCAAATTGTGCGCCACAGCATGACTGATTGGTGCCCAGTGCAAAGTCAAAACTGCAGTGTAGTTCTTGGCCAGACCACATAACGCGCTCAAGGCTTCCGTCCTCAGCACCACTGAGCCTGCACCCTCTGCAGGACACATCGACTGCTTTGGGTTTTGCATGGAAGGACCACACTGCAGGCCGTCGGCAGCACAGTGAGCATAGCCAACACCTAGCACAGATGCCTAGAAGCAGATCTGGCATGTTGTCTGCAGACATCAGTGCCTGCAGGAGATGACCATGTAACTCTCAAATGGTCCTTCGTCACCAATTTCCCACAATTGACTAGCTGTGGCTACTTCCCTTGGTGCTCAGAACACCCTAATCTATACTGATTTAATGGCAACTCTTTTGTACAGAAATGAGGCGTGATGTTGAGTTACCAGTCAAGCTGTAGTCCAGTAGGGTTGTGAGCAGGGTGCCTTGGCCCGCGGTTGATGTGCCGGTAGACTGTGCACCCAGCCAATTTGAAACAGATGGGTATGTGGCCTTTGTTCCAAAGGCCGCTGCCAAACAGGCACAAGCTGCTGATTGCACTGCGTGGACATCTGCAGAGGCTGCAGTCAGCTTCTGAGGTGCATTTTGGAGACGCCTGCTGAGCGCCTGCACACGTCGACAGCACGAGCTGGTGTCATGCGTGCAGCATGATCTGAAAAACAACAGCTCAGGAAATGCTCATTGCAAGCGCCAGACTCTAGAAACTTGCGTGGGCTGGTGTCAAGCTTGTTTTGGGCAGGTACAAGCAAGCCAGGAAACATGCTACCTGATGCCATGTGCACACAGTAATAGAGTGTGCTGCTGTCTGCAAACACATTTACAGAAAAGCTGGAGCCGTCAGTTTCATGTCTGTAAGTCAGAGCTAGCAGATGGTGCAAGAAAACAAGCATTGCAGCTGTGCTTGCTGCTTGGCCTTCAAGTTGTCATGGCATCAAGCAAGACATGTGAAGACACAATGCATGCAGATTTACCTCAATGCACCTAATGAGCAAGTCTGAAGGCAGTCTCGTATATGCTGCAGACAGCATGAGGGTCCCTAATGCCTTCAGCATGTTCATCAGAGCAGGCACCTGACTCTCATTAGATATAGCATGCAGCAGGCCATCATGCAGAGCAATGACAAGATGCCCAAGCGTGGAGGACAGAGTGGTGAAGCCCCTGCATACCAACATCACTACTATCCACAAGTGTAAAGACATGCCAGCAGCTTTAATGGTGAACAGCCTTTCACAACAGTTAAGGCTTCAAAACTCACAGAGACTGGGTACAGAGTGCTTGTCGCTGTTCAACCGGCTATTCAACACCACTGTGTTTAACAAGAGTGGTGTATGACGGCATCCCTGAAATCATGACAAATATAATGCTTTCATGCAGAATAGGGAAGAGGTATGCCTGACAGGGGGCCGAGCTGCAGACTTTGCCTCAGCAATGATGATGTAAGCCTTTTGGGCTGGTCCCTCCAACATGCTGCTCAGCACCGCAGCTGCCAAGGCCCTTACCTGTGGCAAAAGCACAAGGTGTGTGTCCTGTGGTTCTATGAGGTGCACTGCGGGCTTCGGAAGTCAGACAATAGATGCTTCATGACGTTGGCAGCATGACAGCGCAGTGCATGCTCGCGTAGATTTCAGCAGCAGAGTGTGAGTTGCGGCTGCACCAGTCCTGGTTAAACAGGACTGTTGAAACAAATCCTAAGCCCAGTCAGATTGTGACTGAAGCCTTTCTCTGTCGAAGACTGTCGCTGAGATGTGTCAAGACAGCCAGCAGTAACAGTAAGTCACCAAGCTCAGCATACCTTGGGCAGAGGATCTCTCACAATGGCATCCATGAGAGTGGCTGCATGGTACTTGGTCTGCAAGGGATTATACATCGGCAGCAGCACAATCCAGAAAGGGTGCAAAGCCCGGCAGTCAGCCTTGGCCAGCTGCTGAAGACAGGTGAGGGCTGCCAGCCGCACAGCAGACGCCCTGCCCTGGCTGCTTGCTCTGCTGCCTCTGCTGCTGTCGCTGTCACTGCCAGTGTCGCTTTCAGAGCCTGATTGCAAGCCTGTGGAAACATCATCATTCCAGCCTACAAAGATACACAGCCAGAGTCAAGCAGGGCAGTTGCATGCATCCTTCCGAGATTCAGCTGGTAAGTTCAGTCAGCTGGCTTAGTACATTGGGTCAAAAACTCAAGCATCAATGTGCTTGTTAGGAAAGCACAGCGTGCTTTTATGGCTACAATCCCAATGACACTGGTGCACACAGTGATATCAGCTGGCGCAGTTGCGCCGTGTGATGAACCTTGCTACTGCCCATAAACCACGCTGAAGAAGCAATACTGCACGATTGCCTGTGTACATGAGGCATGTATCTGCATACAAGGGTTGTACAGATGCAATCCACAGAGAGTGCATTCTACCAGTGCTGCTAGACCGCCTGCGTGCATGAGGTGGCCTGTATGCCCCCTTGCCGGCTAGCCCAATATCCTGTACACTTCTTGACCCAAAAGCTGTTGCCATTGCTGTTGCTGCCAACTCAGTCTGCGTTCCACTTGCGCTTGCATCTAGCTCATTGCCATACGTAAAGAAATGTCTGAGCAGATCTACAAGCTGTGCTGTACTCATGCCATGTTGAGCACGCAGGGCAGCAAGGATGCTGTTCAAGGCTCTGAAGCCTGCGATATAAAGCTTTGAGGCCATGGACCTATTGTCAAGGTTGCTGGCAGATTCATGGCAGGCTCTCAGAGTTTGGAGGATGGCTTGACCAGACTGCTGAAGCAGCTTGGGGTCTGTAATCTTGCTATAATGAGTAGCCAGGGCCTGCACAGTCAGCCAAAGAAGCATGTCCAGCAACATTTGCAGAGTAGCAGCACATGCAGTGATACAGGCAGATAGGGCTCGACCGTGATGCAAATGTGGTAGTTGCACAGA